>Ga0206992_1047_pt1 | contig 25751 bp, 21 predicted proteins | sample Alteio_BWMinCont_6_FD_153267 | JGI IMG/M metagenome (GOLD analysis project Ga0206992, IMG submission 153267) | Enriched cells from forest soil in Barre Woods Harvard Forest LTER site, Petersham, Massachusetts, United States -... | ecosystem: Environmental > Terrestrial > Soil > Temperate forest >... | reverse complement strand
CGCCTTTGCAAGCACTCCGTTGGTGTGCCATCTCGTCGGAAAACAAGTGGACTCGTTGCTCATCACCGGCTGCTCCACCAGCGCCTGCGTTCGGGCGACCGCGACCGACGCCAAGAGCTATCAATTCAAGCCGATCATTGTGCGCGAGGCGGTCGAGGATCGTTCTGAGATTGCCCATGAATGGACCTTGTTCGATATCCAGGCTCGGTTTGCCGATGTCGTGGCGATTGAAGAGGCGATTGAGTATTTGAGAAGCCTTTAAGTTGAACGAGCAATCACTCCATGCGTCGAGCTTATGTGTACTGTCGGGGAATGCTTGCCGGAATTCTGGACAAGAGCGACAACGGATACCGCATTCATCCGCTATGTTCCCGCAAGCCTGAATCACTGCGGTTTCTTCGAGCTGTTGCCACACGAGTGAACCAGACCGACTATAATCCTGAGTGGACGGAACACGTCCACTCCACGTCCACTCCACGTTTCGGCAATATTGTACAGGGGCAAACGCGATGCCGTCTCCGTTTCCAGGTATGAACCCGTACATCGAACGAGCGTCGGTGTGGCACGATTTTCACGAGCGATGGATCCCGCTGGTCGCGGATTTGATTGGCGCCCAGGTGTTGCCGCGCTACTTCGTCCGCATTGACGAGCAAATGTACATTCATGAGCAGTCAGGGGAGGAGCGTCACTTGCTTGGGCGCGGCGATGTTCTGGTCCCCGCGCTGTCGCCACCCACCGTGGCCGCGGCGCCGGCTGGAGCGGTGCTGGAAGCCCCTGCCCAAGTCCGATTGCCCGCCGTCGATACCGAAGGCCAATCCTTTCTCGAGATTCGCGATCGCGACAATCACGAACTGGTTACGGTCGTGGAACTGTTGAGCCCTACCAATAAGTACAAAGGTCCAGACCGCGAGCAGTACCTGGGGAAGGCCAGAAAGCTGCAGCAAAGCTGGGTTCATTTCGTGGAAATCGACCTGCTGCGCGGCGGTCCGCGCATGCCGTGGCTGGACATGCCCGAATGCGGCTACTGCGTGGTCGTCAGCCGGTTCGAACAGCGGCCGAAAGCCGATTTCTGGCCGATTCGTTTGCGCGAGCGCCTGCCTGAGATCCCGATTCCGCTGCGCGGTGGAGACGCCGACGCTAGGGTCGATCTACAGCAAGTGCTGCACCGAATCTACGACGCCGCCGGGTACGCCTATTACATCTACAGCGGTCCGCCGGAGCCACTCCTCTCGACGGAAGATGCCGCCTGGGCCGCGGCATTTGTTCCCGCGAGCCCGAATGGGAAACCGCGATGAAACGTGAACCGTGACAAGCAGCTCTGAACCGTGATTTATTCGGACCGACCCGTTTATGAGACTCCTCTGGAGCTATTGATGTCTGAGGCACCGAAAAAGCCGAATTAAAACAGACCATTCCGCGTTGCGTATGGACTACGACGATTGAGACGTTACGATGGTATGGCCAAACCAGCCGTTTCGAGTTCACCCATGAATCATCCCATGGCCACATTGAGCCGCTCACCATCATGGATTCGCCGAAGAAGGCGGTTACCCTGGCCCTTGGCGCTATCGGCGACTGTTTTCAGCGGACTCCTCGGCGGGTTTTGGATGGACAACCCGCTCCATGGCCAACCGAAAACCACCCATGCCACCCCCATTCCCGCCGCCTGCCTGTCGAAAGATTGCTTTTTTGAAGATAATGTCTGGGCCAAGGTCGGCGAACGGACCTGCCTCAAGTGCCACAACCCAAGCGGCGACGCCGCCGACAGCGAATTCTTGCTGACGGACAAGAATGAAGCCCCGAAGGGCGATTCGAAGTGGATGGAGCAGAACCTTGAGGCTTTTCGGAAAATGGCGAAAGCCACGAAAGGCGACCAGTCGCGATTGCTCCTAAAGGTCACCGGTGAACTGAATCATGGAGGCGGTAAGGTCCTGAAGTCGGACTCGACCGGCTATCAGATCCTGGCGCGATTCGTACGGCGAGTGAATGGGACCGAAACCAAGGTGAACCCGGCCGAGATCCCAAACGACTACAACGCGCCGCCATTCTTTGAAGGCGTCACCATGCTCTCGCCGCAACGATTGTTGCGGCGCGTCACTTTATCTCTGGCCGGACGGCTCCCGTCCAAGGAAGAACTGACGGCCGTCGAAAAAGACGGCTTGGCGGCGATGGACGCGATCCTCGACCGCATCATGCGCGAGGACGCGTACTACGTCCGGCTCAAGGAGGGATTCAACGACATATTCCTGACCCTCGGGATCGAGGAAAACGCCGAAGGAATATTGTCCTACGATCACTTCGAACACACTCGTTTGTGGTACTCGAACCATGACCTCAGCAAGATTCCGGAGGCCGAGCGTCAACGGGCGCGCTGGAAACTGGCGGATGTTTATCGCGACGCCTTGTTGCGCGAGCCGTTGGAGTTGATTGCCCACATCGTCCGGAACGATCGGCCGTTTTCGGAACTGGCTGTCGCCGACTACATCATGGTCTCGCCCTACACGGCGCGCGGCTACGGCATCTTCAATGATGTCAAAGACAAATTCAAGAACCCCGACGATCCATTCGAATACGTTCCCGCCAAGTTGAAGCCGCTCAAAAACCGCGCCGGGCAGACTCAGGAATCCCGCACCGGTATGTATCCGCACGCGGGCTTTCTGAGCATGTTTCATTATCTGCGGCGCTACCCGACCACCGAGACCAATCGCAATCGCCTGCGGGCGCGGATGTTCTACCAGCATTTCCTCGGCATCGACGTCATGCAGCTGGCGCCGCGCGTGACCGATGCAGCCGCGACCACTGCCAAGTACAAAATTCCGACAATGCAGGCGGACGAATGCGTGGTCTGCCATAAGACGGTCGACCCGGTCGCCGGCCTCTTTCAGGATTTCAACAACGAGGGCCATCTCGGGCCGCGCAAGGGCGGCTGGTACACCGACATGTTCAAGCCGGGCTTCGAAGGCGAGGATCTCCCGCGCGACGAACGCTGGCGCGCCCCGCAGTGGCTCGGCGAGAGGGCCGTCAAGGATCCCCGCTTCCCCATCGCGATGGTCGAGCACGTCTACTCCATCCTGTTCGGCCGAAAGGTTCTCCAGGCGCCGGAAGACATCGATGATCCGATGTTTCTGGGCAAGCGGCGCGCCTACCGTGCCCAGCGCCGGACGATTGAGGAAGTCGCAGCACGCTTTGTCCGGGACGGATTCAATCTGAAAACGGCCTTCAAGGCGATCGTCCTGAGCGAGTTCTACCGTGCCGATGGACTTGAGGCGGTTGCCAAGCATCCGCGGCGCAAGGCGGAGCTCGACGATCTTGGCGTCGTGAGGCTGGCGACGCCCGAGCAACTCGGCCGCAAGCTTCAGGCGATCTTCGGCAAGAAATGGGAACGGCTGGATAAGGACCTGGTGATTCTCTACGGCGGGATCGATTCGCAGACGGTGACCGAACGCAACCTGGACCCAAGCGGCGCGATGGGCGCCATCCAGCGGGTCATGTCAAATGAAATGTCCTGCAATCACGTCGCGCGCGACTTCCGGCTGGAACCGTCCAAGCGGCTGTTGTTCCCTCAGATTGAGCCAAACGTCTTGCCCGGCGACGACGCTTCCAACGAGAAGATCCGGCAGCAGATCGTCTACTTGCATCAGCGACTGATGGGGAAGGAATTTGGGCCCAAACATCCTGAAATCGAGCGGACGTTTCAACTGTTCGCGGGAATTATCGCCGACGCCAAGGCGAAAAAGAACATTGAGCCGCGGGAAACCTATTTCTGCGGCGGCCAGAATGAGTTCCGGGCCGAGGATCCGAACTATACGCTGCGAGCGTGGCGCGGGGTGGTGACGTATTTGTTGAGGCAGCATGAGTTTCTGTACGAATGAGGGAAGCGCCCGAAGGTATAATCAGTTACCCATCGAGCCGGTTTTCAGCACATTCGACAAAGAAAAGAAGCCGGTTCCCAACAACGACTTACGTTAAGAAACACATACGCAGGCCCGATATTCTCGCCCAAGCTATGACACCTGATTTAGTTCCTGCGGGTATATACCGTAGAGGAGTGCGGCGATTCTTTCTGATCCATTTCGGATCGGACCACGTACACCTATTCATCTTCGTGGAGCTGCAAGAATGAAGATGCTTTTCCCCGCGATCCCATTGATCGCTTTGGCATGCCTGTTAGGGTGTCCCCAAGACGCGAAGGCCGATCTGCTTGGAGATGTTCTCAAGATCGAAGAAGCTGCAAAAATCTTGTCCGGACAGATGGACAAGTCAACTCGCGATCTGATTGAGGTGCTGTTAAAGACACTCCGTGAAGGAAAAGAGGAGTCAAAAGAGTTCCGCGAAACGCTCCTGAAAATAACGGGGCAGCTGGGGATCACAGCGGATAACCTCGTCGGCGCAGCCGGAACCGAATCGCGGGCGTTCGTTGATTTTGTGCTTATGCGGCTCAAAGACAATGCTGCGTGTGTGATCAAACTCACCAAAGCTCTGAACGAGGGAAAATATAGGGACGCGATTATCGCTTTGAGCGAGTTGAGGGATGGGGTGAATCCTGGTCGGCCTCCCGAGATTATCCGAACCGCGCCAAGCAATATCGCCCTTGATCACACGGGTGCACCGGAGACAACCTCGCATATTCTGAAACTCTATGGTTACGATTTCAAGGATCGCGCAAAAAAGGTCCAGGCCTTTGTTCTCGACGAGAATGATAGACAATTGCGTGAAGTCACGAAACACTTCCGTGTCTTGACGGACAAGGAAGCGTCACTGGATATCTCCCCTGGGAGTGGCGTTTCGTTCACAGCTCAAGATCGCACGATCATGTTCATGTATGACGGCAAGATGCTTGGCCAAGCGAGTATCACATGGAGCAAAAGGGCAGAACCAGGGATCATCGAAATCGCCCTTGGCCAACAAGGCCCGCTGGTGCCTACGCACGAAGCTTATAGGATGCCGTTGGAGGAAGCAAAACGCTTCTACCCCTCCCCATTATTTCATCGCCAATTGGAGGAAAACGCCAAGAAAAATGGAGGGTTCTATCTCTTCCCCAAGGGAGATACTGAGTTTAGTGGCCATGTGAAAATCAAAGTTCGTGCCGAGGCTCGATTGGAAAAAGGAGCCATCGAGACTCGCCTTCACATGGAAGCCCTGGAGTGGAAGAATGGAAGGCCTTGGCCAGACTTTACGTTCTTCAAAGGAACTGGCGAGTGGCGCGTGGCTTACACGCCGCCAGCAAATACCAAGATCCTTGAAATTGCGTCAGCAACAACATTGGAAAAGGAAAATGTTGATCCAGAAGACGATCATCGAGACAAGGCCTTGAATTTCCCGAACGGGGAATTGCTAAGGGAGCTTCAATATGTGGGAGATGTAAAAGGGGACGATCTTGGTCATACGAGAATCAAGGTTGCAGTCTTCAACCCCATGAAGATCAAAGTAATCAAGACTCCCTGAATTGTGGGTTCATAAGGTGTGGGGTACCGCTTGCTGTCACCCCACCCCAATTGTTCACTGCGGGGTTCCGAGCCGAGGATCGTGACGATTCACTTTACACGATTCGAGCGTGGTGACCTATTTGCTGCGTCAACATGAATTCCTCGACGAATAGCGAGAAAGCATATGTTACGCCGGAATTTTCTCAAACTATGCGGTTACGCCGGTCTCGGTTTCGCCGCGCCGATTAGCTGGTCGTCGCTTGCGCGGGCCAAAGACGCCGCCCCGGAAGCGGAGGGCTATACCGGACCCTTCTACGTCCTCTTCAACGCCTCCGGCGGCTGGGACACCACCTACCTGATGGACCCCAAAGGGGTCGCAGGCATCAATCGCCTCTACAAAAACGGCGACATCGTCACCGCCGGTCAGCATCGCCTGGCGCCGACGGCCAAGCACATCACCAAGGGGATGAGCAACGAGGACTTCTTCGCCAAGTACGGCGCCGAGTTGCGCGTTCTGAACGGGCTCGACTATTCGGTCAACAACCACACTCCCTGCGCCCGGTACATGGCGTCCGGCAAGCTCGACAGCCTGGAATTCCCGACGTTTCCGGCCCTGGTGGCGGGATGTCATGGGGCCGTCGCGCCGCTGGCGTTTCTCACCTTCGGCAATTACTCGGCGACCGGCAACCTGGTGCCGATGTCGCGCGTGCCGTACCTGCAATCGCTGAAATTGCTCGCCAAGGCCGATTCGGTGCCGGGCACGGATCATCCCTATCACGATTCGTTCGTCACCGACCGCATCGAGCGCACGCTCGAGCAGCAATTCGAGGCCCACGTTTCCGACGTGCGCTTGCCGCGCGTCGAACGCAGCCAGAGCATGCTCTACGCGGCCCAAGCCAACTCGAAAGCGCTGCAGCGAGTCGTCCCCTTCATTCCAAAAGTGCTGGCGAAGGAGCGTCTGGCGCAACAGGCCGACATCGCCCTGGCGGCGTTCAAAGCCGGGGTCTGCGTCTCGGTCAACCTGAGCATCGGCCAGTTTGACAGCCACAACAACAACGACCCCGACCAAATGAAGCTCATCCCGGAATTCCTCGCCGGCATTGACTACCTGCTTCGCAAAGCCGAGGATTTGAAGATCCGGGAGAAGCTGGTGGTCATCATCCAGAGCGAAATGGGACGCACCCCGACCTACAACAACGGCAACGGCAAAGACCACTGGTCGATCGGCTCCGTCATGTTCCTCGGCAAAGGCATTGCGGGCAATCGCGTCATCGGCGCCACGGATGAGAAGTTACTGCACGTTCCCGTTAACCCGAAGACGCTGGCTAACGACAAAGAGAAAGGAATTCGCGTGCGCCCGGAGCACGTTCATGCGGCGCTGCGAGAATTGGCGGGGGTTCAGGACCACGCATTCAGCAAGAAGTTCCCACTGGGAGTGGACGCGAAGGAGCGACTGGAAGGGTTTTGGAAGTAAAACACGAGATGGATAAGGACGAGTTTCCCGTAGCAACAGGCTTTAGCCTGCGGAGGGACATCGCCACACCCATACGCCTGTCCCTCCGCAGGCTAAAGCCTGCTGCTACGGGAAACTCGTCCTTATCCGTGGCTTGTGTATCAAACCATTGATCGACCCGCACCAAAAGGACCAACCACCATGCGCTGCCTCATCTCATTTGCAATCCTGTTCTCATCCTCAGTGCGAGCGGACGAGCCGAAAGAGATAGCCTTCGTGAAAACAACCCACACCTTCAAGACCGTCGGCGACATCAAGGTCGTCGCCGACGTTTCACGGCCCGACGATGCCACGAAAAGGCCTGCCGTAGTTTGGATTCACGGCGGCGCGCTCATCACCGGCAACCGCAAATCCGTTCCGGCCAACATCGAGCAGCTCTGCCGAAAGGAAGGCTACGTCCTCGTTTCAATCGAGTATCGGCTGGCGCCGGAAGTGAAAATCCCGGCGATTATCGAGGATGTCGAGGATGCCTTCAAATGGCTGCACGAGAGAGGGCCGACGCTGTTGAACATCGACACGCAGCGCATCGTGGTCACCGGCGGATCGGCGGGCGGATACCTGACGCTGATGACCGGCTTCCGGGTCAAGCCCAGGCCGACAGCGCTGGTCGCCTACTGGGGCTACGGCGACGTCGATGGCGAGTGGTACACTAAGCCCTCCGAGTTCTACCGCAAATTGCCGCTCATCGACAAAGAGATCGCCTACAAGGGAGTGGGAACAACGCCGATCGCCGGCACCGATGGCAGTCCCGGCCAGCAGAATCGCGGCCGATTCTATCTGTATTTGCGGCAGAACGGACTCTGGACCAAGGAAGTCACTGGATTCGATCCGGACACTCAGCGGAGCAAGCTCGACCCATTCTGTCCGGTCCGAAACGTCACGCCCGAATACCCGCCGACACTGCTGGTTCACGGCACCGAGGACACCGACGTTCCCTACGTCCTGTCGGCCAACGTGGCGAAGGAACTCACGCGCTGCAAAGTGCCGCACGAGCTGATCACCGTAACCGGCGCGGGCCACGGACTTTCCAAGGGCGACAAGAAACTGGTTGACGCCGCCTATCAAAAGAGCCTGGCGTTTATTCGGGAGAAGTTGAACGAGAAGTAGGAATGGATCATCGCGAGTGTCTCGAACTATTTTGACCGAACTTTGTCGCCCCCATTCAAATAGGACCGCAAAACCTATAATGGGAACTGCGTCACTGACAGGAAAGTGGATTGTGGACCCTTGAAGCGAGGAAAGCATCATGGCAAAGGGCAATAACGCTCAGAGCAAGGACAAGAAGAAGAAGGCCAAGGCCGCTCCGAAGAAGGACGCCAAGGCGCCTGTTAAGGCCACCACTCCGAAAAAGAGATGACGGTTCTTCCAAAGTACTCGCGCTCCGCTCGCGGTGCGTGAGTACTCCTTTCAACATTCACAAGGTCTTCAAGCGCAAGGTCCAGGTGAAGGAGCGAACCACGACCAGGAACCGATCGAGCCGGCCACGCCGCGGCTGTGATGGAAGGGGTTGCGGGGAAAAGGTCCGTGTCGAGCGTCATTTACGCCGCTTCTTCAGCTCTTCGACAAGCGCCTCGCTGACGACTCGGTGTCCTTCTGGCGACAGGTGCGTGTCGAACGGCTGGTAGACGAGGTCGCCGGCGGCGGCGGCGGCGCGGAGGGGAGGCGTTGCGTCCACGAAAAGGACGCCCAGTTCATCGCAAAGTTTCCGCAGGTGCGTCGCGAGAGTCATTGCCTCGGGCATGTCCCCGTCGGACCCGATCAGCTGTTCCGATCCAGATTCCGGATCGTCCCAGGCCGCCCCGAACGCCGGTATGTTCCAATCCGAAACCAAGGCCGCCCGCGACCCGGCGTTCAGTCGGACGCTCGATCCCAGACCACGCGCCTTCATCGGTACGAGCAAAACGAGGAGCGGAACGTTTTCGTCGCGGAGGAGATTCGCCCCGGCGCGAAGAGACTCGGCCAGGATGGGCCAGCCCGGGTGTTTCACCGGGGATTGCATCCGCGAGGGCAATTCCTCAAAACGGATTTGATGAATCCTTCCCTCACGGTCCTGAAAGGCGCCGCCCCGCGGCCACGACGGGGGCTCGCGGAGCCACCGGAACAGGCGCCAGGTCGGCGAGAATTGCCGCCCTGAGGCGGTACGCTGCCGCATGCCGATAAAACTCAGGTAGTCGGGACGGCCGGCCGCCATCCATTCCGCGTACGTCAGGGCCTCGATGAGGTCGTTGGACTCGGCAATCTGCCAGACGACGGTGCGCGGCCGGCATCTCAACCCGTATTTCTGAAGGACGATCAGCTCCGTCGGCCCGGTGTAGCCCGCCCGACCCAGGTTGCGGGCGGTTCGGCCCAGCGCCGCCGCGGTTCGCTGCACGAACGTGTCGCGCTCCGCGATGTTGCCGGCCTCAGTGAAGGAATCGCCCAGGAAAACCAGATCCGCATGGGCCCAGTCTTGGCCGTTGCGGAACCCCTCGTGGTCGGTGACAAAGGTGACCTGGGTGGCATAGGGATCGGCGTCCTCGTTGAGACCCGCCAGATCGCCGCTCGACAGTCCTTCCCAATGCATGTGGGCAGGGCGTTCAAAGGGCAACGCAGCGCTTCCTTCGAACCCTTGGCCGCTGAAGAGATAGGCGGGGTTGTCCATCAGGGGGCGCTGCGGCCACAGGAAGGCCGCGATTTCCCACACAAGTATGGCGGCCGTGGTGCTCAGACAGACAGCGGCCGCTCGAAAGCGAGCAAGCCGTCGCCGCGCGGGGGATGCCAACGACGCCAAGAAAATACAGGCGAGCAGGGCGCTGACCAGCAGCGCCAATACGAACTGACCATAATTGAGACGGCCGGCGACCGCGCCGGGCTTGGCGCCCGGCAGCAACCACGCAGCAACGCAAGCGGCCGTCGCCGCACCCAGGATCAACAATTCGCGCCCGGATAACGAAAGACGCCTCATGGTTCCACGCTCTGATGGCTCGACCTGTCGTTGAGTTGGCCGACTGGATCATGCGCCGCGGCGACAAGCCGCCACGTCGGCGCAAGTCGCTTCAGCAGGCCAAAGCCGGGCGCATTATATCAGAGAGGTTCTCGATTTATCTAGCGGAGGACGCGGGAAATGCGTTGAGGCGATTCGTCGCCAATTGTATACTCGATCAAGGAGGCAAACGGAAACACGGCTTGGCTGCGGATTCGGCGACCTTCCTTTACGCCGCGAGAGCCAGGTTCATTAGTGTCGCCGGTTGGCCGGGAGCGTCGAGCCATGCAGCGCCAAAAGTTGTTGTTTCCGATGGTCCTTCTGGGTGTCTGCCTGCTTCTGGTCGCACTGGGAGGACTGGTGGGCTACCGGCTGGGCAGCCAGCCAGGTCCGGAAGGCCGCGCCTGGCTTACCCCCGCTGAACTGGAACAGAACGTGCGGATGATGCGGGATATCGAGACCCTGGAGGGCGCCTTCGCCGTCGACGGCACTTCCCTCGCGGGCGTTGAAAAATGCTACTACGACGCTGTGGACTTCACGCAGATCACCTGGACCGGCCGGGACATGCCGACCCCATTCCTCGGCTTTGCCCCGCAGCCGGGGCCGATTCCAAGCGGGCACATTAATGGGCAGCAATTCCGCTACCGGCAGGATGTGGACCGCTCCAAACCCGCGGGGACGTGCCGAATCTTCCTGATCGGCGGCTCGACGGCGTTCGGCTCCGGCGCCTCGACCAATGAAACGACCGTGGCCGGCTATCTGGAGCGCTGCCTCAACGAACGGGAAAAGCAGTACGGTCGCCGGTTCGAGGTCATCACCGCGGCGGCGACCGCCTGGGCCTCGGCTCACGAGCGCATCCTGGTGGAAAATTACCTTATCGAGTTCGAACCGGATGTGGTCGTCGCGCTGTCCGGACACAACGACGTCTTTTGGAGCTTGTTGAACTACAACGTCAACTGCTACCGCGGTCCCCAGGACGCCTACTACTTACAGATGATCAATTCCCTGCTGAAGTCGAATTTCAACGACGGGTTCCCCGACGATCTGCCGAACGGGAAAGTGCCGATCAGCCCCGCTCTCACGGCGGCCCGATTGCGGCGCAATGTCGGACTGGCCCATGCCGCCTTGCAAACCGTCGGGGCCGATTACTGTTTCGCCTTGCAGCCGGTCCTGAGCTGCAGCCGGAAGGTCCGCACGCCGCGCGAGGAGCACATGGCGAGCAGGCATCACCCCCTCGGAGTGATCGCGCATCGCTCCGAATTTGAAGTGGGCTACGGCGAGTGTCGCACCGCCCTCTCCGGGTTGAAACTTCCGCGCTACCATTTCTGGGACCTCACTCCAATGTTCGACGGCGTCAGTGGGCAGGACATCTTCATCGATCGCTGTCATTTCGGCGACCGCGGTCACGACCTGATTGCGCAGCGGTTGCACGAACTTCTGGGTCCCGTCCTGCAGGCACGGTTCAAGTCGGTTGGGCCCTGACATATCCCGCGCAGCCAAGAGGTGGCATTTGACGGCAATTCTCGGCATTTCCGCGTTCTATCACGACAGTGCCGCCGCATTGATCGTGGACGGCAAGGTCGTCGCCGCCGCTCAAGAGGAGCGCTTCAGCCGTATCAAGCACGACGCCCGTTTTCCCGAACGGGCCATCGCCTATTGCCTCCGCGAAGCCGGTTTGGATGCCGGACAGCTGAACTACGTCGCTTTCTACGAAAAACCGCTCACCAAGTTCGAACGCTTGCTCGAGACGTATCTGGCCTTTGTGCCGCGCGGCTTTCGCAGCTTCTGCATGGCGATACCGCTTTGGCTCAAAGACAAGCTCTTCATGCGGAAGATGATTCGCGACCGTTTTCCGCCAGATCTCAAGGCGCCTCTGTTGTTCCTGGATCATCACGAAAGTCATGCCGCCAGCGCATTCTTTCCGAGTCCATTCGAGCGGGCCGCCATCTTGACGCTCGACGGGGTGGGCGAATGGAGCACGACGACCTGGGGCACTGGCGAGGGCAACCGTATTCGCCTGAAGGAACACATCGCGTTTCCGCATTCGCTTGGCCTACTCTATTCCGCGTTCACCTACTATTGCGGTTTCAAGGTGAACAGCGGCGAATACAAGTTGATGGGGCTGGCCCCCTTTGGTCAACCGATCTATCGGGACACGATTCTGGAACGGCTGATTGACCTCAAGGCCGACGGCAGCTTCCGGTTGGACATGCGGTACTTCAACTACTGCCAAGGCCTGACGATGACGGGCCGTCGGTTCCACCAGCTGTTCGGCGGCCCGCCGCGCCAACCCGAATCGCCGCTGGTCCAGCGCCACATGGATCTGGCCGCCAGCATTCAGGCCGTCACCGAAGAGGTTTTCTTGCGGCTCGGCCGGCATATCCACCAGCAGACCGGCATGAAGAACCTCGTGCTGGCCGGCGGTGTCGCCCTCAATTGCGTCGCCAACGCGCGATTGCTGGGCGACGGCCCATTCGAACAAATCTGGATTCAACCCGCCGCCGGCGACGCGGGAGGCGCCTTGGGCTCGGCGTTGTTTGTGTGGCATCAATTGCTCGAAAAGGAACGCCAGGTTCAGCCCGGCGACTCGCAGCAGGGGAGTTTTCTCGGACCTCAATTCAGCGACGACGAGGTGCAGAAGTTCCTCCAGGGCAAAGCCGTTCCGTATCGACGGCTCGAAGAGCCGGAACTGCACAACCACGTGGCCGGTTTGCTCGCCGACGGGAAGGTCATCGGCTGGTTCCAGGGGCGCATGGAGTTTGGTCCGCGCGCCCTCGGAGCGCGTAGCATTCTGGGCGATCCGCGCTCCACCGAAATGCAATCGCAAATGAACTTGAAAATCAAGTTCCGCGAAAGCTTTCGCCCATTTGCTCCGGCCGTGATGCAAGAGCACGCCGCGGATTGGTTCGATTTTCGTCCCGATCAGGAGAGCCCGTACATGCTCCTGATCGCTGGAGTCCGCGCCGACCGGCGCACGGCCCTCTCGGATGAACAGACGAAATCGATCAAGGACGATCCGGACCTGTGCCGACGCGTGAACATTCCGCGCTCGAGCGTGCCGGCGATCACGCACGTCGACTACACGGCGCGCTTGCAGACCGTCGACCGCCAGCGCAATCCCCGTTTTCATGGCCTCTTGCAAGCGTTTTTCGAGCGGACCGGCTGCCCCATTCTGGTGAACACTAGCTTCAATATCCGCGGCGAGCCGATCGTTTGCGAACCCGAGGACGCGTACCGCTGCTTCCTCGCGACCGATATGGATGTTCTGGTGCTGGAAAACTGTGTTCTGGACAAGCGCGAGCTTCCGCCGGGCGCCAATGCGGCCGAGCGCGAAGAGTATCGGGCTCGGTTTGCGCTGGATTGAATGGAAATTCAACACGAGGAATGTTCGATGAACTGGCGCGATCTTCCGTTGAATCCACCCACCCGAACCCTTCGCTGGTTCGCGGTGTACGCTGTGTTGTTCGTCGGCGTCTTCGCTGTCTTGCGCTGGCGCGACGACGACGACCTCACGACCGCGGTGCTGGCCATCGTGGCGTTCTTGATCGGCCTCCTGGCAATCTTTCGCCCCCAGCTTCTTCGACTGGTGTTCGCGGCAGCCCTGATCGTCACCTTCCCGATTGGCTGGTTCGTTTCACACGCCATGCTTTTCACTCTGTTCTACGGCATGTTCTTGCCGATGGGCATTTTCTTTCGATGCATCGGCCGCGACCCCCTCGCATTGCGGCTTCGGCCTGAATACAAAAGTTATTGGACGGAAAAACAGGCCGCGAGCGGAGTTCGCAGTTACTTTCACCAGTCGTGAGAAAACCGAAAACCGAAAACTGTCCGGAGCTTACCGTGGACGAGAAAAACCCGAGCGAACTAGAGAAGGTGCAGCAGTCCGAGGCCAATGCCGGGTTCTTCAAGGATTTCGCCTACTTTCTTCGCCACAACAAGAAATGGTGGCTGCTGCCGATCCTGATCATTCTCTTGCTGATGAGCCTCTTGATGCTCCTTTCCACAACTGGAGCGGCTCCATTCATCTATACGTTGTTTTAATCTCCCGCAGCAACCATAACCAACCGGTCAAAATGTATCGATTCATCAGCTTCATTGTCCTGATCGGCTTCGTTCCGTCCGTCCGGGCCGATCTGAACGACTACGTCAAAAAGGCCGATCCTGCTTTCGAGTGGAAGCTCAAGGAGAAGAAGGAATACCCTCAGGGAACCACCTACGAGATTTCGTTGACTTCGCAGGAATGGCAGGGAATCAAATGGCAGCACGCGCTGATGATCTACCAGCCGAAGGACGTCAAGCCGCGCGACGTCTTGTTTCTCTGGGTCACCGGCGGCAAGCCGAATCTGGGCAATGCCGTGCTCGCTCTGGAGATGGCCACCAAGATGCAGGCGCCGGTCGCATTCCTCTTCGACATCCCGAATCAGCCGCTCTTCGACGGCAAGAAAGAGGATGCGCTCATCGCTGAGACCTTCGTGCAGTACCTCAAGACGAAAGACGCCTCGTGGCCGCTTCTGTTTCCGATGGTCAAGAGCGTTGTTAAGGCAATGGACGCGGTCCAGGCCTTTTCGAAAGAGGAATGGAAACTGCCCGTCAAGCAATTCATCGTATCCGGAGCATCGAAACGCGGCTGGACGAGCTGGCTCTCCGCCGCCACGTCCGACCCGCGGATCAAGGCGATCGCGCCGCTGGTGATCGACACGCTCAACATGATGAAGCAGATGCCGCACCAGGTCGCCAGTTTCGGAAAACCCAGCGAACAGATTGCCGATTACGTGAAGCGCGGCCTGGTCCCGTTGCCCGACTCCGACGAGGCCAGGAAACTCTGGTCCTGGGTCGATCCGTGGGTCTATCGCGACAAGCTGACGCTGCCCAAGATGATTATCAACGGCACCAACGACCCGTACTGGTCGCAGGACGCGTTGAATCTCTACTGGGACGATCTCAAAGGCGACAAGTGGGTCCTGTACGTCCCCAACGCGGGCCACAACCTGGAACAGAAACACGAGGACGGCAAGAAGGATCGCAATCGGTCGTTGTCAACTCTCGCCGCCTTTGCCCGGCACCAGATGGCCGACAAGCCGATGCCCAAACTCACCTGGAAACACGAGGGGACGGACACCTGCATCCTGACAGTCAAATGCGAACCGGCGCCGAAGACGGCGCGGTTATGGGTGACCGAAGCGACAACTCGCGACTTCCGCCAGTCGAAATGGACCGAACAGCCGGCCAAACACGAGAATGGAACCGTGAGCGGCGAATGCCTTTGCCCGAAAGAGGGCTATCGCGCGTTCTTCGCCGAGTGCGATTTCGAAATCGATGGGCTCGCTTATACACTGTCGACGCAATTGAGGGTGGTTGGGAAGAAGTAAACGCCGAGGTCCTTGATGTTCCTTCCGTCAACTCGCCGAACCTTCCTTCGTTCGGCCGTCTCCAGTTCGATGATCTTGCCGGGCCTGGTTTCCGAACTCCTGGCGGAAGATGCCGCACGCGCCTCGTCGGATCCGCTGGCCGCACGGCCGGCCCACGCGCCGGCCAAGGCCAAGAACGTCATCTTCCTGTTCATGAGCGGCGGCGTTTCTCATGTCGATTCGTTCGATCCGAAACCCAAATTGACTGCGGATCACGGCAAATCGGTGGCTCTCGACCATCCCGAGACGCGGAATCGGCCCGGATACGAAAAGCTCTTCCTCAAACGGCCGCAGTGGGAGTTCCACCAGCACGGCAAGAGCGGCATTCCGGTAAGCACGCTTTTTCCTCATGTCGCCGGGTGCGTTGACGATCTCGCGGTGATCCGGTCGATGCACGCCGATCACTCGAACCACTACAACGCCACGTTGGGCATGCATACCGGCTCCTTCAACCAGGCGCGGCCGAGCATCGGTTCGTGGGTCAGCTACGGGCTGGGCACGGCCAACCGGAACCTGCCTTCGTTCATCGTCATCGCCCCGCATATGCCCTACGCCGGCGGCCAGGTCTGGGCCTCGGACTTCCTTCCGGGCAGCCACCAAGGCACGCTGGTCGTGCCCGGCCCCGAGCCGATGAAGAACATCAAGCCGCGGATTTCGCCATCGCTTCAACGACAGGAAATGGCCGCCCTGGACGAACTGAACCGGGCCCATCTGGCTCAGCGCGGCAACGACCCGGCCCTGGCAGCGCGGATTCGCTCGTTCGAAACCGCGTTCGGCATGCAGATGGCCGCGCCCGAGGCATTCGACTTGTCGAAAGAAACCGACGAAACGCTTTCGCTCTACGGCCTGAAGCGCGGCAGTTCACAGGGATTCGCCTGGCAATGCCTCACCGCACGGCGATTGATCGAACGCGGAGTTCGATTCGTCGAACTGATCGACTCCGGCGCATCCAATAACTGGGATGCCCACGGCGACATGATCGGCCAGCACGCCCCGCTGGCCAAGAACGTCGATCAGCCCATCGCCGGACTGTTGAAGGACCTGAAGCGGCGCGGGATGCTCGACGATACGCTGGTCGTCTGGACCAGCGAGTTCGGCCGCACGCCGTTCAACAATTCCGCCGACGCCAAGGGGCGCGAGCATCATCCGTGGGCGTTTTCCTCGTGGCTAGCGGGGGCGGGCGTGAAATCCGGGATCGTGTACGGTACGACGGATGAATATGGCGTCCGGGTCGCCGAGAATGGGGTCCACGTCAACGATTTCCACGCAACGATTCTGTATTTGATGGGGTTGGATCATACCCGGTTGACCTATCGATTTTCGGGGCGCGATTACCGGTTGACCGATGTGGCCGGGGAAGTGGTGAAGGGGATTTTGGTTTAACGCGAGAAACATCATGGGACGCAACTGGATAATCGTCACCGCGCTCGTCGCCTGCCAGGCCGGGTGGCTTCTGGACACTGCCGACGCGCAGGACAAAGGCAAAGACAAAGGACCGCCAACGGCCCAGAAACCGACGCTGACGCCAGGACCGGGACAGCCGAAAGGGCCCGTGGCCGTCACGCTCAAGTGCGGCACGCCGGACGCCGTCATTCGCTATACCCTCGATGGCGGCACTCCTACCGTCGATAGCGGCGCAGCATATGTCGGCCCGATCGGCCTGGACAAGACCACGACCATCACGGCGGTCGCCTTCGCGAAGGATCTGGCGCCGAGCCAGCCGTCGGTCGGCGTCTACCTGTTTAGCCCCAAGGAAGGTCTGGCAACGTTCCACATCGGCAACAGCCTGACGAACACGACCGGAAAGTTCCCCGAATTCGTTCGCACCGCCGGCATCGTCCACAAATACGACAGCTTCACCGCCGGCGGGCACCTGACCTGGCAACTCTGGGACAATCAATTGCCCAAGCGGCAAAAGGAATGGGACACCAAGCTTGCCGCCTACAAGCGCATCGACCATTTCACGATCCAACCGCGCGATTTCACCAAGAACAACGTCGACCACGAAGCGGAATACGCCATCCGCTTCTTCGAGGTGATCCGCAGGCACTCGCCCGAGATGCAGCCGTGGTTTTACGCCGAGTGGGTGGAGAAGAATCGCGGCCGGCCGACCGACCAGGGCAAGATGGCCAGCCTGCAAATGAAGAAAACCTACCCCGCGCAAACGTGGGAAGAATCCATGTCGGCGATGCTGCTTTACAACGAAGATTTGCAGGCCAAGGTTGTCGAGAGGTACAAGGAAGGCAAACGGCCGCGCGTCTTGCCGAGCTGCATCGCGATGGGCTGGATCAAGAACCTGATCGATCGCGGCAGGCTGCCCGGCGCGACCAAGGATGCGCTGTACCCGCTGCTGTTTTCGGACAGCGTGCATCCCAACGTCAAGGGTGGCTATCTGGTGGACCTGACCTGGTACGCCGCCTTTTACCACGAATCGCCGGAAGGCAAGGTCTTGCCGGCCGGCACGGGCCTGACGGCCGAGCAAGCCAAGGTAATGCAGAAACTGGCCTGGGACGTGGTGAGGAACTATCCCGACTGCGGCCTATACGAAGAGGGAAAAGAAACGGTAGCCGCACCGGAGTTCGTGCCGGAAGAAGCGCCAGCCAGCAAGACGCGGGTGCTGACTCTCAATTCCAAGACGCCCGGCGCATGGTTTCGCTACACACTTGACGGCACGGTGCCGACGCGGACGCGTGGCTATGTCTATTGCGGGGTGGTAAGCATGCCCGCCGATGCGACTCTGAAGGCGATTGCGTACAAGAGCGGCATGGCGGATAGTGCGGTGGTGGAGATGAGCCTGGACAAAGTTAAATGAAAATGGAACCGATCTTTTCAACAAGCGCCGTGAAGAATCTGAGGGAGTCCCTCTCGTCAATCCTCGGACGCAGGTCTGGGAATAACACTTTCGGTGGGAAGGCGAATGGGCCGTGCCACCGACCCCAACGCAATCGGGATGCGGAATGAATTTCTTCATTCCGCATCCCGTGAATGCCGTTCGATCGAGGCGAACCTATCTCTTGACCGGTTCGGTTGGAACCCACTCAATCTTGAATTTCATTGTCGGTGCTGGAATCACCGACCGCGGCGGGGCACTTACCGGCGGCGGCGGAATCACCGACTGCGGCGTAGCGAACTGCGGGGCAATTGCGGGCTGTGACGCCGGAATCACCAACTGCGGCGTAACAATCTGCGGGGCAATTTCCGGCTGCGATTCCGAGACTTCCGGACTGAGCAATTCCCCAATGCCCTCGATCAAATCGATGACGGTTTCGATGATTGCTTCGCCGATCTCCGCCGCAGCTTCGTTCCGCGAAGCCAACCGCGGCGGAACGGTAAAGCCGCTGGGGACCACTTGACCAACTGGAACCGGTGTCAGTTGGAGGCTCGGCGCCGTGGCCGGACTCGGCGCCGGCGGATGCAGACGCTCATAGATCGGAGCGGACGTGGGAACGGAAGGCATAGCGGGCGCCGAGCCGCCAACCGGCGATTGATACGGCGAAGGGCACGGCGGCATCGTTGGGCACGGCTGACAATACTGCTGAATTGGGCCGTGCAGGTAGTACTGCACCGTAGGGTACGGGGGCTGCACCGGAGGACACTGGTACGTCTGACTCACCGGCATTGTCGGCGCGTAGAGCGGAGGACACGAGTACTGCACCGGAGGACATGGGTACGACTGACTCACCGGCATTGTCGGCGCGTAGAGCGGAGGCGTGGCCGGTATTGGCATCGGCGTGGGCAACGTCTGGCTATGCCGGGTATTCTGCATCGTCAGGACAACCGCGTCGGTGACCTTGTTCTTCTTGAGGAAGAGAATGTCCTCCGTCGCCAGCTTGAACGTCGCGCCCGTCGTGTGAATCTGGTTCAAGATGATGTCGTCGGAGACGCCGCTCGACGAAAGAGCGACGACGTCGGCCAGATTCATCGAAGCATCGGACTTGGAATTCGTACAAACCGGACAGGCTGCCTTGGGACTCTCGGCAATGCACGCCGTCCCGGTAAGGCAGCCCTCGGCCGGGAGGGACGCTTCTTGGGCCTTTTCTTCGCTGATGATAATGCGCGGCGTGACCAGCAGAACGACCTTTTGAGCCTCTCGCCCGTAACCGACATTCCTGAACAGGCGGCTAATGTAGGGAATGTCGCCCAGATAGGGCATTTTCTCTTCGGTCCGTGTTTCGGTCATGATCGTGCCCGCGAAGATCATCATGGTGCCGCCATCCGGAATGACCGCCGTCTTGTCGACGGAGATCTTCTGTACGTTCGGCTGCTGGATGAACTGCGTGAACGGCACGGGCTTGCCTTGACTTCCGCCTTCAAAAATTGGGGTAATTATGGTTGTAATCGGAAACAGCGGGACCGGGCCGTTCAATTCCGACATTTCCGCTTTTAGCTTCGTGGTGACGAATTTGCGATCGGCGGAGACAACTCCCTGGACGTCGAATCGGGAGCCCAGGAAAAAGTCCGTGTTCACCGGGATGCCGACCTTGTGGCCGTTGATTTCCGTCGGCTTCAATTCGGTGACGAAGGTCTGCGTTTGACCGGACTGAACTGTCGCAAGCTGGCCGTTGAAGAGGGTCAGCTTCGGGGCCTGCATGATCGTTGCATTTCGATCGAGTTGAGTAGCTTCCAGGAGCGAGGCAACCTGCTGTTGGTTGAGAAAAATCGGCTTTGATCTGTCCTCGCAGCATTGGAAATCCACTCCGATTCGTTCAACGGCGCAGCCGCCGATTAATTGAAGGGTACGCTGGTGCTCGACGCACCTGCCGAGCATCGATTCACCTACGCGAACGACGCGAATCTCAATCGCGACTTGGACATCCTGCAGTTTTCGCAACGATTGCAGCAATTCGGCAATCTGCTGATGGATTTCAGGTGTTTGATTGACGACCAGGGCCATGCCGATCGGGAAGTAGTCGATTTTGCCGGGCCCGCCGGTGTCCGACCAGCTTGCGGGATTGATCGAGCCGGAGATGAGGTTGATCAACTTCTCTGAAAGGTCCGTTGTCTTATCCTTCGAGTAGGTTGTCGCGAATGCGGCGGTTTTCGCCGCGGTGATTTTATCCAGATTACCGGCCGGCATTCCTTCCATGGGAATGACGAGATCGGCAACCGGGTAGACCTTGCGAACCATTTTTTGATCTGCCTGGAGCAGGGGCACCAGCCCAAGCAGGATAGTGACGGCGGACAGGCTTGGCATCCACATGCAAGAATCCCTCTGGATATGAGAAGGGGACTATCGGGCGGCGGGGAAGAATAGCGAGTTCTTGGATGGGTGCAAGCCGAATCGTGAATTGTGAATCGTGGAGGGTTTTTCACGATCCACGATTCACGATCCACGATCTTCCGAAATGGAGATTCCTTTCCGTTTCAACAACGCCGTCAGTTGGTCCGCAGACAATCGCGGTTCGTCGACGAGCAACGAGCCCATCTCAGTGAGGATGAAGCTCTCGATGTCGTCGCCGGACCAGCCTTCCGAGATCAGTTTCTTACTGATCGTTTCAAGGGCATGGTCGCGCAGTTTGTCGGTCTGGCGGGAAATCGTGCCTTCGTGGACGTTGAGAAGATGGGCGACCTCGCGCTGGCTCAGCCGGTAACGCCAGCGTAGGCCGAGCAGGAGCAATTCGTTGTCGCTGACCTCGCCAAGCCATTCGCGCGCCGCGAGGCAAAAAACGTCGTGCCAGCGGGCCTCGCCGTCGGTCCGTTCGGGCAACGGCATCGCCAGATCGTCTTCCGGCAAGGCCTGCACGCCGCTGTGCGAACGCAGGTGAGAGACATGCCAGTTTTGGAACACGCGGATCAGCCACGGCGCTAGCGGGCGCTGGCCGTCGTAGCGCGCCAGCACCGGGATCGAACCCGGCGATTCGGAGATGATCAGGTGGCTCCAGAATTCCGTGACGGCGTTTTCCTGCCGCTCTTCGTCGCGCGGGTAGAGCCGGACGGCCCGCGCCCGCAAGGCATCGATCAAGAGGCAATCGCTGCGTCCGGTCCGGGTCGCGAACAGGATTTCCCAGGCGCGATTGTCGCTTTCGAGGCAACCGCAACAGAGAAACCAATCCAGCGGATAGAGATTGGCGAGGTACGTTTCCCAGTTCAGGCCGGGCGTTTTCGCTCCAAAGATGCCGAAAGTGCGCTCGAGATGAGTGCGCGAGCGGTCCAGCGATAGCCCCACCGCCGGAAGCTGCATCCGGCAGAAGTGAAAGAGCAGCGACAGTCGCACGGTAGGTGGTGGTTGGATCGTCGTCACGCGGATTGATTATATTTCGGAAGGATGAAGGATGAAGGATGAAGGATGAAAGAAAACGAAATTCCCCTCATCCTTCGACATTCATCGGCAACTTCCACATCGAGCATCGATCGCGAAATACGTCACGATTTTGGGCTTGCACGCATCGCGCTTGAACATAATTCCCAGATAGATCCCTGGGGAGATTTCGCGAAGTTCGTCGCGGTAGGGCCGGAAAATCAACGAGGTCTGGCTGTAGTCGATGATAATCGATGGTCGGCCGTCGATCCAGCTTTCGCCTTGCTGAACCTCTCCCTTGATGAAGCGGAAATGGAACATCTTGTTGGTCATGATCCCGCCGTCGTCGAAATACTTGCCCTGCCAGACAAACGCTTTCGTGAAACGCGAAACGGGCACGGTGGTGCGCCGTCCCGGATTGGAAATCATCCGTCCGGGAGCAAAACCCGTCGGCAGCGGACCCGGCTCCGCACGCCGATACAGGTCGAGCAGCTGGCATTCGCTCATGCGAACCAGCTCGTCGAGCGACTCGATACTGGCGGGATAGGCCAGCGTAACTGGCGATTTGGCCTCATCGCCAGCGACCGGAGAAGCGATGAGGAAACAGGCGAGAATTGACAAGGCGCGCATCGGAGTCCTTTCGCGTGGAAACAGCTTGCTGCTAATGGGATCGACTTCGGCAGCTTCCATCTCGACCTTAAGGCGGTGGATTCGGGCGCCGCGCGGTCCGCCTGGATGGAACAGGGGGATTAGGCACAACAACGGGCACACGCCGAACGCCGCTCGCAAACGGAATAACTAAACCGCAAGACGGGCGGTTGCGGTGCTGATATAGTAACCATTCACCGGCATTCCCGAATGGGATTTGTGTAGCCGCGACGCGGAGGCTTTGCGCAGCGGAGCGCGTAGGGACAGGACCTCGTGGTGAATGGAGCGAGTTCCCTACGCGCTCCGCTGCGCAAAGCCTCCGCGTCGCGGTTACACATTCTCTTCCGAATTTGGAGAGCAAATGCGATCGCAGACAGAAACCACGGACGTTGGGAAAACTCCCGTTCCTCCGGCTGCCCCCATACAGGAATCGCCCGTAGCCTGGGAAAACCTCGAAAACGGCCGCTTCAAGCCGCGCCGTATCCGCGGCAGTTTCGTCGGCGGCGAGCTGGGGTGAACGTTCATCGTCCCGTCCAGTTCGGACGCCAGCAAGAATGACAAGTAACCCGCCAACCGCCTGATAGGAGCCCGCAGCGCAAGCAAGGGTGTTTCAATGAGCCTGACGATTGTGAAGAATGCCACCTGCACCTTCTGCGGCTGCGTCTGCGACGATATCGAACTTCACGCCGAAGGGGACCGTATCGTCAAGACAAAAGGCGCGTGCAGTCTCGGTGAATCCTGGTTCAAACACCACACCGCGGAGCATCTGTATCCCGACGCCCTGATCGACGGCCATCCCGCCACCGTCGACTCCGCCATCGAGGCCGCCGCGGAGTTTCTGCATCGGGCCGCCATGCCGCTGGTTTATGGGCTCAGCAACATCACCTGCGAGGCCCAGCGCGAAGCGGCCCACCTGGCGGAGTTGATCGGAGGTGTGGTCGACAGCCACACATCGCTCTGACACGGCCCAACCGAGATCGCCGCCCAGTTGGGTGGCAAAGTGTCCTGCACGCTGGGTGAAATCAAGAACCGCGCCGACTTCATGATCTACTGGGGCGGCAACCCCGCGGAGTGCCACCCGCGCCATTTCACGCGCTACACGCTGACCCAGAAGGGCAAGTTCGTGCCCAACGGCCGCAAGGGCCGGACGATGGTCCTGGTGGACATTCGCGAAACGCCCAGCGCCAAGGCGGCCGACACGTTTCTGCAGATACGGCCCGGCAAGGATTTCGAAGTCCTCACGACATTGCGGGCGCTCGTCAAGAATCAACGGGTCGACAAGGACCTGGTCGCCGAGACCGGGTTGACAGTCGAACAGCTTCAAGAGCTCGTCGGCCAGATGAAGGCCGCCAAGTTCGGCGTCATCTTTTTTGGTATGGGTCTGTCGATGACGCGCGGGAAACACATGAATTCCGCAGGCGTCTTGGCGCTCGTAGCCGAGATGAACGCCTACACCAAGTTCGTTTGCATGCCGATGCGCGGCCACGGCAACGTCGCCGGCGCCGACATGGTGCTGCGCTGGACCACCGGGTATCCATTCGGCGTCAATCTCAGCCGCGGTTACCCGCGGTTCAATCCAGGCGAGTTCTCGACGGTGGATCTTCTGGTCCGCGGCGACGTCGATGCGGCTTTGATCCTCGGCGCCGATCCGGGGGCGACGATGCCGCAACCGGGCATCGACCATCTGGCGCGGATTCCGACCATCGTGCTGGATCCGAAGGTCACGCACACGAGCCGGCTGGCCCGCGTGCATATCACGACCGCCCCCACCGGGATCAGTTCGCCCGGCACCGTTTACCGGATGGACGAGGTGCCGTTGCCGTTGCGGCCGATTTTGAAATCGCCCTATCCGAGCGACGAAGTAGTGTTGCGGCGGATTCTGCAGTTGGTGCAAAAGAAGCTCTTGTAGGGTGGGTGGAGGCTTTGCGGAACCCACCGGAGCGACTTGCGACCACGGGCACTCCACTTACCATGCTCGCAAGTCGCTCCGGTGGGTTCCGCAAAGCCTCCACCCACCCTACAAGAGGTCAATCCGCAAGACTCCACTTCTCCGCCAATTCGGCCTATTTGCTCCAGGCGTCAGCCGCACGATATTCGATCCATCGTCAGTACGCGGTTCAATCCGGGCGATCCGTCTTGCCCTCAAGTTTCGTATGATCCCAACGATCGCCGCAACCATTCCCATTTAATTCAGTACAGGTGTAAGACCGTTCCGGTTTGGTCATGCTAGGCTCCTTTCCAGACCGATGAACGAAACGAATCCGTGTCGAAGAGCGCGGCGGCGACAGCGCGTCACGAACCCATGGCAGTAGGAGAATCGGGATGTTTTTCCGTAGGACTCGACCGAAGGTGACGACTTCAGCAAAACCCCGCACTCGCCTGGTCCTCGAACAACTTGAAGACCGTTGCGTGCCGTCGGCCACCGACCTGGGCGTGGCGGACAGTTTCAACGGATTCATCTTCAAGAACTACACCGCCTCGAACAGCGACGTCGAAGGGCGCCTCGCGGTCGGTCATAACGCCACTCTCCAGAACTACAGTGTCGGCGCGTCGTTGTCGAATTCCCACGGCACGCGAGACGACTTGGTCGTCGAGAACAACCTGACTTACACCTACGGCCAGGTATTCAACGGCAACATCGCGTACGGCAATAGCGCGAGCCTCACGGGCGTGGGAGTTCCAAACGGATTTGTCCACCCCGGCACCCCTATCAATTTCGCCTCCGCTCAAACGGACCTCGATGCGAAATCCGCGGTCTGGGCCACTTACGGCGCCAACGGCACGGTCGCCAACAACTGGGGCGGCCTCGTCTTGACCGGGAGCGATCCCAACATCAACGTCTTCGATCTGACCGCGAGCCAACTACAGAACATCTGGGGCCTTACGATCAATGCCCCCGCCGGTTCCACGGTGCTCGTGAATGTCTCCGGCACGAGCGCCGCCATGCAGTATTTCGGCATGAACATCAATGGCACGGATGGCAGTCACGTGCTCTTCAATTTCAGCCAGGCCACCAGCCTCACCATGAATGGAATCGGATTCCAGGGCAGCATTCTGGCCCCAAACGCCATGGTCAATTTCAACAACGGAAGCGTCACCGGTACATTGGTCGCCAGTTGCTTCACCGGTTCGGGGCAGCTCGATTGCTCGTCCGTCAACATCGACATCCCGCAATTCATCCCGGCGGTCATTTCGGGAACCGTGTTCCAGGACTGGTACGGAACGGGTATTCCGGTCTCGGGCGAGCCAGGGCTCACGCCCGTATTCGTCATCCTTCAAGGAGTGAGCGTACCCGCCTACTACAGCACGGAGACGGACTCCAACGGCAACTTCACCATCAGTGTGCTCGAGGCCGGAACCTATACGATGAGCATCGTTGACGCGACCGGTCTCGGCTACGTCCTCGTGAGCCTGCACGTTGGAACAGCGGGAGGCACGGCCTCGCTGGGCAGCGGCGAGATCCTCAACATCCCGATCTCCAGCGGAACCATTGGCCAGGGTTATAACTTCGGCTTGAATTCCGCCGGTTCCGTTGGGGAGCATTAAGCGATCGTGT
>Ga0206992_1045_pt1 | contig 26064 bp, 27 predicted proteins | sample Alteio_BWMinCont_6_FD_153267 | JGI IMG/M metagenome (GOLD analysis project Ga0206992, IMG submission 153267) | Enriched cells from forest soil in Barre Woods Harvard Forest LTER site, Petersham, Massachusetts, United States -... | ecosystem: Environmental > Terrestrial > Soil > Temperate forest >... | reverse complement strand
CTAATCTACAGCATTGGTAGTAATTACGGAATTTATGTAGGACCAATTCTTACAGGTGCCGCAAACCTGATACAGCAGAACGTTGAAGATGTTATTACCGGCAATACTATCAATACAGCAACTCGGGCCGGAATATTCATCAACTCGGGCCGGCGTCATAAAATCAGTTACAACCAAATCGAAAATATCGCCGGAGATTATGGGATACTCGTGAAGTCGAACTCAACAAATAATTCAGCTGCCGCTCCAATAACTCAACTGGACCTGAACGGCAACATCATTTCCACAATATCGGCTATCGATGCTGGCATCATGGTTTTGAGCACTTCGGTTGTAGGCAGCGCAATTACCGACGTTCAGATTAGCGACACGTACATTTGCAACGTTGGCATCAGTCAGCAAGGTTATGGCATCGAAATAGTGCAATTTGACGGTAAGGTGAGCGGGATTACGATTCGCAATGTAGTGGTTGTGGATAACCATAAGAACCCGACAATTGCAAATTCGATTTTCCTATCCGCAACCGAGGTCGCGACAGACATCAATATTTCTGGAATCTACAGTCGAGGTGTCATCAACGCAGCCTTGAAAACCAATGGGCATGTCGTGTATTCCATGATTCCATAGGGGAACCCTGGGGAGTGCGCGATTATTATGGCAGAAACATCTTACGTATACCGACAGATGGTACGAGCCCCGAAGTTAGCGGGCCTGATGGTCTCAGTTGCACATCATATGACTGAACTAATCACAGAGCCAGATCGCTCAATGAGGTAGAACGAAGGTCTCGATGCCGAAACTAGAAGACAGGAAGACAAAGGAACGAGATTTTCACAATAGACGTGAATTGGCTAGGCTAGAGAATGCTGCGAACCACGATGCTTTTTATTCTAACCGGCGATTTTACTCGATAGCAGAGGAAAGCAGTTCGTTTTCCAAGACATGGATTTCGTCTCGGCCAAAAGACTCCTTAGTACTGGTTTATTGCTGTGGCACCGGCGAGCAAGCGTTAGAGATAGCCAAGCTGGGTTATCAAGTAATTGGCATAGATATTGCAGATACTTGCATTGAGAGTGCCCGGGCCAAAGCCGTGGCGGCTGGGCTATCGGAAACCTGTACTTTTGTTATCATGGACGCTGAGAATACAGCTTTTGCAGCTGGAACTTTCGATGCGATCGTGGCTACTGGTTGTTTACACCACTTGGATTTGACTAAGGCGTATAAAGAACTAGCCCGACTCCCCAAGTCTTCCGGGGAGATCATCTGCACAGAGGCGCTACGTAATAATCCGATCGGCATGCTATACCGACGACTGACGCCCCATCTCAGAACGGCTTTTGAAGTTGAACATATTTTGTCAGTATCGGATATTCGCAAATCAAAGACGTTCTTTCATTCGGTGGAGATGCACTTTTTCCACTTCACTGCTATTTTTGCTGTACCGCTTCGAACCACATCCGCGTTTCATCCGGTGCTGAATGTTTTAAACCGTGTTGACAGATTGCTGGCAAGATTGCCACTAATTCAATGTATGGCATGGCAATGCATCTTCATACTGAAAAAGGATACTGCACGATAGCTTTCCAACCGAGAAGGTAATACGACCATCGCGGACCCAGTTAGCTCAAGAGGATCGTTCGCCCGGCTTTTGGTTTGGCTTGCAGGTTAACTAATGCTGATATGGGTTTTAAAAATTGGTGAGCCACTTCCCACCGATGGGCTGAATGTAAGGCTTCACCGAACCGGACTTCTCTGTAATCAATTGAGAAAGATGGGGCACGAGGTTGTCTGGTGGACTTCTACATTTTCACACCAGGCGAAGGCGCATCGCTTTAGTCAAGACTGCAGCATCGTAACTGAAACTGGTACTCAGGTCAGGTTGCTTCACGCCAACGGCTACAAACGGAATGTTTCATTTGCCCGAATCTTGAACCATAGGGAAATTGCTCGTAAATTCAAAGTCCAATCTCGTGAATTTCAAGCGCCCGATATAATTTTGTGTGCATTCCCTGCCATCGAACTTTGTGCAGAGTGCGTCGGATATGCTATCGACAATCACGTTCCCGTGATAGTTGACATCCGCGATCTATGGCCCGATATATTCTTAGAAGTCGTACCGGCCAAGTTGCGTTTTTTGGTGAGGCCGTTCCTATGGAAATATTTTGCAATGACGAAGTTTGCATTGGCCAAAGCGACTGCTTTGATCGCAATGTCCGAAGGTTGCCTGTCTTGGGGGCTTCGCTATGCGGGAAGAGATAGGCGCCCTGACGACGGTGTTTTTCGGCTCGGATACCAAGAGCCATTGAGTGAGGCTCAGACATCAGAAACTGCGACAGTTTTGTCGCAGTTGGTGGGTGTCGACTCGAGAAAGTTTATCTGCTGGTTTGTGGGCATGTTTGGCCGACACTATGATGTTCTGACCATAATTCAGGCCGCTAGGCAGCTTTCCGTTGAGGATAACTCTTTTCAATTTGTGATTAGCGGCGATGGGGAACGTAATGAAGAATGGCGACTTGCGGCAAAAGGACTTCCGAATGTTGTTTTCACCGGCTGGATTCATCGCGATCAGATTTCTTACCTGATGCGGATCGCTCGAATCGGTATACTTGCTTATGATGGCGTACCTGAGAGCGTGCCCAATAAGCTATTTGAGTATATGGCCGCAGGCCTAGCCATCGTCTCGTGCCTAAGGGGAGAAGCTGCCGAGTTACTTGAGAGCCACAACTGCGGTTTGATGTATCGTGCGAGGGATCCTTATAGTCTAGTAATAGCGCTAAAAACATTACGCAATGATGAATCGCTTCAAAAACAAATGGGCAAGAATGCCCGAGTTGCTTTTGAAAGGTACTACTCTGCCGATAAGATCTATTCAGAGCTTGAACAGCATCTCTCCCGAATTGCAGATCATTGACCGTGGTTGATCTTGACGTTTTCCCGCACATCTCCACTCGTTTCTTACGCATGTAACCTTCGTGCAGAGAGGCTGATGTGGAATATACTCTCCTCCCCAATACCAGCCTTGTCATTTCTCGAATCGGTTTGGGATGTGAACCGCTAGGTGGAAGTGATTGGGGGCCATCTGCAGATGAACTTTCTGTAAAAACGATTCAGAGGGCACTTGACCAGGGCATAAACCTATTTGATACAGCAGACGTCTACGGACTAGGGCATAGCGAGACGCTCCTATCTAAGGCATTGGGTCGGCATCGGTACAAAGTGGTAATAGTTTCGAAAGGTGGCGTCAATTGGACAGCACCACTTCAAGGAATGAGAGCTCACACGTTTACTGACGCGACCAAGAAGCATCTTGTTGGTGCCGTCGAACGAAGTTTGCGGCGACTTGCAATCGACTGCATTCCTATTTACCTGGTGCACCGGCCCGATCCCAACACACCCATTCAGGAAACGATTGATGCCCTGGTAGAGTGTCAGACGCAGGGCAAGTTACGTTATTTTGGATTGTCGAATTTCCCCGTCTCCAGCATACAAGAGGCTCAGTCTATAGCTCGGTTGGGTGCGATCCAGCTTGAATACAGCCTAATTACCACAGATCCAGAAAGACTTATTATCCCGTATACCGCAGAGCAAGGCATCGGGGTACTGGCGTACGGAACTTTAGGGCAGGGTTTATTAACGGGAAAATACAATCGACATGGTTCTTTCCCGCACACGGACAGGCGCCGACGTCTCCAAGACTTGAACATTACGAATTGGGACAATATAGATGCCGCTCTTTCTCGCATTCAAGCCCTAAGCAAGGAGGTTATGAAAGACGTTTCTCAAATCGCTGTGCGGTGGGTTCTCGATAGTGGGGCTGTTTCTACGGCCATTGTGGGGGCGAAGTCGCCTGCTCAAGTAGACAATAACATCGGCTGTTGTGGATGGCGATTGTCAGATGAGGAACGAGCTCTCCTAAGAGCCCCGAATGCGCATTAGGCAGAAGTGGCGAACGCGAGCGGATTCGGATTGATTACGGGATCGTGCTGAAATTTGCCTGAAGTTTTGGTGATCTGTGTTAGGAATGATTCTAAGAAGCTTCCCAAAATCACGTCAAAGCCAAAAATACCATTGGTACCCTCGAACCTTCGAGTGGGCAATCCAATCGGCGCCCCTATAGTGGCCCATCGTGTCTCATTGTCCACCTAGCGATCCCCGCGTGAGTGTGGTAATAGCTGCCTTCAATGCAGAACGATGGATTCGTGAAACCATAAAATCTGTCTTGAGCCAAACGTATAAGGACTTTGAACTGATTGTTGTTGATGATGGTTCCAATGACGCAACCGGGCGAATTGTTCAAGAGTTCGGAGATAAGATTCGCTATTTTTATCAAATTAATCTCGGCCAACCGGCAGCTCGAAATGTTGGGATTCGGGCTGCACGCGGGCAGTATATTGCCTTCATAGACGCAGACGATTTATGGTTGCCCAGCAAACTTGACTGCCAACTCAAACTTATCGATCAAACGGGCTCTGCCTGGGCTTACTGTGATGCTCACATTTTCGACATGGAAACCCAAACCGTCCGGTGGACGACCAGCCAAATCTACACCCTTGTGGAGGGTGATGTATTGAGGCCCTTGTTGTTAAACTCATTCATTGCATCGCCGACGCCGCTTATTAGAAGAGATGTCTTCAAAACCGTTGGCTATTTTGATGAATCAGTGGACCGGAGGATCGGTGAGGACTGGAATATGTGGTTGCGTATCGCATCGCGATATCCAGTCGTCTGTTTGCGTGAACCACTTGCAATCGTTCGATCACATTCAGCAAGCATGATCAGGAAAATGGATCTCGACAACGCCCTGTCAAGTCGTTTACTGATCATTAACGACGCAGTGGAGCGGAATCCAGGCCGGTTACAAGATTTAAAGAGGCAGGCCCTTAGCAGAGCTTACGTTGAAAGCGGCAAATATGCATTGGCCCGAGGCCGTCATGCAGAAGCTCGTCAAATGTTTGTTCAGGCCATTAAACATAGCCCTGTGCGATTTCCTGCATGGTTTTGTTACGTCGTGTCATTTCTTCCGCGACCGCTGATTAATAGATTTCGAAAACTGAGACGCCGAATCAATCGACAAGGCAAGATCCGATTGACTGTGTAATCCTAGTCTTCCAGATTCTATTTGACATGGCGGGAAGCATTTGTCCATGGCGGTTGAATACGTTAGGGGTCGTACATGAAAATTGAATGGGTCAATCACGCCTCTTATGTTGTGCGATCCAAGACGATTCACCTCATCACCGATCCTTGGCTGTTCGGCGCCGTCTTCAACAATGGGTGGGACCTACTTTCAGAAACCCGCTTTGCAATAGAGGACTTCTCTACGGTGACCCATATCTGGCTTTCCCACGAACATCCCGATCATTTCTCGCCCCCTGTTCTGAAAGCCATCCCGCAGGCAATCCGGGAAAAGTTGGTCGTAATTTACCAAAAAACACGCGACCGTAAGGTATTGGATTATTGTGAGCAACTAGGCTTTAAGACAAAAACTCTGATTCCGTTCAAATGGATGGAATTGGCCACCGACTTTCGTGTGCTTTGCGGAACATCATTTTTTGTCGATTCTTGGCTCTTAGTCGAGAATGAGGGAAAGAAAATCCTGAATTTAAACGATTGCGTCATCGATACTCAACCTAAGGCCAAAGCCATTTTTCGGAAAACTGGAATTGTCGACGTATTGCTGTCTCAGTTCAGCTATGCGAGTTGGATTAGCAACGCGGAGGAATTAGAAGCAAGGAAAAAGGCAGGGGACGCCAGGCTACAACGATTGGCGCTCCAAATAAGCACATTCCGACCTACCTTCATAATCCCTTTTGCAAGCTTTGTCTACTTCTCCCACGCTGAAAATCAATTCCTCAATAACGGAGCCAACCACGTAGATAGGGTCTACGCGTTTTTGTCCGGGCTGCATTCAGCCCAGCCCGTCGTGCTTTATCCCGGTGAGGGTTGGACGGTGGGCGATGCTCATGACAACGGGGGATCCCTTGAGAGGTACAATTCGGACTACTTGCAGCAGAAAGTACTTCACAATTCACAATCGGTTCCGTTACATGAACTCGAGAGCTTGGCGACGCAGTACTGTCTGCGCCTTCGGAAAAAAAATTCTCCCTGGCTCTTAAAGCTCATGGGGTCTCGGCTGGTCGGACTTTTCAAACCGATTCGCATTCGGTTGAACGATTTAGAAATTGCGGTTGAGTTCGACCTAGATAAAGGACTGCGTCTCGCAGAACTCGGTAGTTCCGGGCCGATTCCTGCGATTGAACTTCACTCCGAAAGCCTCGCTTATCTCCTTCGATTTGAGTGGGGATTTGATACTTTACGAGTCAACGGCCGATTCCGAGCCAACCGGCCCGAATACGGTGCGGCTGTTAGAACCCTTTCGGTGGCTGTTCTAAATAACGCCGGACGTTCGGTTCGGCCGGCACTTGTTTTGAACCCCAGGCTCATCGGTCTTGGGATTTCGAAGTTGATGCGGTCGCGGGAATTGTCTCACGCCCAGGTATTCACTGTCCCGAAGACAAGGTGAGGGCGGCCAACAGTTGTGCCAGCACGACCATGGATCTAATGATGAAGATTCAAGAGGAGCTGTTGAGCCGTTACAGTTTACCAATCGTTGAATTCAACGTGCGACAAGAGAAGATGGATTACACTCGTTCGGCTTTGTGAACTATGTAAAACGGAACTTCTAGCTAGTAGAGCTGTCATCGAACGGAACAAAGGACTCCAACGGCTCAGAAATGAAAATAGTCTATCTTGCTGACGGTCGCAGCATTCACACTCTTAGGTGGGCGAAGCACTTTAGCGGCAAAGGGCACTCAGTGCACGTGGTGACGTTTGCGGCCCCGTCCCCGTCTAGAGATAATATTTTGTTTCACGAAGTTCCCCTCAATTGGAGTAAAGCCAGCTATTTGTTGATGAGACCATATATTGAGAGGACTATTGCCGAAATTAAGCCGGACATTATTCACGGGCACTACCTCACCAGCTATGGCGCTATCGCGGGGAGGCTCCGGTGCAATACGCCGACTATCCTGTCTGCTTGGGGATCGGACGTGTTAGTAGCGTTGGGCAAGCGGGGCCCTTACGGCGCTTTCTTGAGACGCATTGTTCGCCCAAGCCTGAATAAAGCAGAAAGTATAACTGCGGAATCCACAATAGTGGGAGATGCCCTCAGAAAGGTCCTACACGTACCTCAAAGTAAGATTGAAGTATTTCCGTGGGGCGTGGATCTCTCGACGTTCTATCCGACCAAGGTATGTGCAACAGATTGGACAACGCTCCTTTCGATTCCCGAAGGATTTCGCTTAGTAATTTCTCCGCGCATGATGTTCCCTGTCTACAACATTGAAGTGATTGTGAAGTCAATCGCGCTCGTCAATCGCCATTTTAAAAACGTGATGTTCGTCTTTCTTTGCGGCCTTAGGGATCAGAATTATTATGCTCAGGTGAGGCGGTTGGTGGCGCAAGAAGGCGTGTCGGAACATGTGCGATTCATAGAAGAATATCTTTATCCCGCCCAAGTTGCTGAACTTCTGAATCTGAGTCAAGTGTTAGTATCAATTCCCAGGTCGGATAGCTTGCCAATCTCAGTGTTAGAAGGTCTAGCCTGCAATGTTTTACCTGTTTGCAATCCAATCGGCGCCAACTTAGAAGTAATGGGTGAAGGAGTCAAGATGACGCTGGTGGAAGTTGATTCCAACGCGCTTGGACGATCCATTATTAGAGTATTAGAGAGACCGAATAGCGAAAATCAGGTGATTACCAGTACCAATCTTAAGGTTGTTCTTGAAAAATACTCTTGGGCGATGAGTTGTAGTCGAATGGAGAAGCTGTATCAGAAGGCCTTAAGGGCCTCGGTTACGTTTGTTTGATTAGCGTCGCCTTTAAGTTGAAAGTTGCGTAAGGTGCCTCGAATATATTTGTCGCCTCCTCATCTCTCTGGTTATGAATTAAGCTTCGTTAAAGACGTCTTTGATTCCAATTGGATTGCACCAATAGGACCGCATGTCGATCTTTTTGAGTCTGAGGTTGCCGAATTCGTGGGCGTGTCTCATGCCGCAGCGCTTTCGTCCGGAACAGCAGCCCTTCACCTTGCCCTCAGGTTGCTTAATCTGAGGCCCCATCAGGAAGTGTGGTGTCCCACTTTGACTTTCGCTGCCGCGGCAAACGTGATTGTTTACGAAGGATGTATTCCCGTTTTTATTGACTGTGATGCCCATACTTGGAATATGGATGCTGCTTTACTTAAAGGCGAACTAGAAAGGGCGGCAAAGTCGGGGCAGTTGCCCGGTGCAGTTATTACCGTGGACCTTTACGGTCAGTGTGCAGACTATAACCTAATCCTAGAGGCATGCGATGCATTCGGCGTCCCTATTATTGAAGATGCCGCAGAGGCTTTGGGCGCGACTTATGGCGAGCGCAAGGCCGGAAGCTTAGGCCGATTGTCAGTTATTTCGTTTAATGGGAATAAGATCATTACGACATCAGGTGGTGGAATGTTGTTATCCGACGACGGAGACGCCATTCGGAGGGCAAGGTTCTTGGCCACGCAAGCCAAAGATATTGCCCCGCACTATCAGCATTCTGAAATTGGTTTTAATTATCGCATGAGCAACGTGTTGGCTGCGATTGGGAGAGCGCAACTAAAGGTTCTTCCAGAGAGGGTAATTGCCAGACAACGAAACTTCGAATTCTATAGGAAGTCTATTGGAGATCTACCAGGTGTAACGCTCATGCCAGAGGCTCCCTATGGGAAATCCAGCAAATGGCTCACGTGTGTCACAATTGATCCCGTTGTTTTTGGTGCAACTCGAGAGGCCGTGCGGACGGCTCTTGATGCGCAAGAAATTGAGGCTCGGCCAATCTGGAAGCCCCTACACCTTCAACCGGTTTTCAAGGAATGCAGGGTCGTAGGCGGGAATGTGGCGAATGGTATCTTCGAACAAGGCTTGTGTTTGCCAAGCGGTTCTGCGTTGAAAAACGATGAATTGCAACGTATCAGCGCGATCATAAGAGCCATTCATCTTCAAAGCTCAAGCATCTAGGGCAAACTGGGCATCGAAAGCCTTCCTGATGGTCGGGTTGAGGGGGGCACAGTGATAGTTCTCGGAGTCTCAATTGTGGGGTTCAATGCCACTGGTCGGGTTTATGGGAACATCTGAACTCTGGCGCGGTGCATGAATTCTTGGTTTCGATTGGATGGGCATGGCTAATTGCCCTGTTGCGCGATGTGTGATGTGGTTGTGATTCGAGCAGATCCCCAGTAACCATGCGGCGCTTACTCTGGTTTTGTAACGCACTGCCTGCTTTTGTTGCCGGCATTCTGACGGCGCCGCTCGTTTTAATTTGCGCTTTGGCAATCTGGATTCAAGACTTGCGATCGCCGTTCTATCTTCCATTGCGCGTTGGACGCGGCGGGAAAAATTTTCGTTTGCTAAAGCTCCGCAGTATGGTCGTTGGCGCTGACAAATGTGGAGTTGATACTACGATCCGAGATGATCCTAGAGTAACCCGTTTCGGTCGGGTCATCCGCCTAATGAAAATTGACGAATTACCACAATTCTGGAATGTTGTGGTCGGCGATATGGCGTTGGTTGGTCCGCGACCAAATGTGCGTCGTGAAACCGATCTCTATACGGAAGAAGAGAATCGAATGCTCTTGGTAAGCCCTGGAATTACGGATCTCGCATCAATCGTTTTCTCAGATCTGGCTGACATTCTGGCTGGGGCTGAAGATCCGAACATTGCCTATAACCAACTTATCCGGCCATGGAAGAGCAGATTCGCCATTTTTTATATTGATAATCGAACTATTGGCATGGATCTCAAGATCATTGGTTTAACGGCATGGTCCTTTGTCAGTGCGAGTGGAGCCAGAAAAAGGGTTGCTATCCTGCTCCGCAAATATGGTGCGCCCCAGCAGTTAATTGACATTGCCCTGCGCAAGGAAGGGTTTAGGGCGATTCCACCCCCGGGCGCTGTGGCAATAGTAACCAATCGGGAAGCTAAAAAGAAGCGGAGCTAGATGCCCTATCCTTCGAATATTCAGAACTTAGGAAGTCTCGCAGATCCTTCAAATCACTGTGAGCCCATCGATATCTTGGGCGAGGACCCAGCGACCCTGAAGGCACAGTTGCGGATGATGCTAACCATTCGGTTGGTCGAACAGCATTTGGCGCAAATGCGCAAGGGGGGCCTGATTGGCGGTCCGGTGCACCTTGGAGTCGGCCAGGAAGCTGTTGCAGTTGGCGTTTCACAATGCTTGAGAACCTCTGATCGAGTGTTTGGTGCGCATAGATCTCATTCGCACGTGCTTGCACTTGGAGCGAGCATTCGCGGTCTGTTTGCGGAAGCGCTTGGCCGAGATACAGGCTTGTCACGTGGTATGGGTGGCTCCATGCATTTGTGGGACGGGCCACGAGGGTTTTATGGATCTGTGCCAATTGTGGCTGGGACGGTGCCATTGGCGGTTGGCGCCGCACTTGCGGCAAAACTCACCGGCACCGATGACATCGGTGTTAGCTATCTGGGAGACGGAGCGATAGAGGAAGGCGCGGTCCACGAATCACTTAACCTCGCCAGGACCCTGAAAGCACCGGTTCTGTTCGTCGTTGAAAACAATTTCTTTTCCAGCCATATGCACATTCATTTGCGCCAGCCGTCGAATTCCACTGCTCGATTCGCAGTCGCGCATGATATTTGCTACGAGATTGTGGATGGAAATGACGTGGTCGCAGTTCGGAAAGCCGCAGATCGCCTGGTCAATCAATCCCGCACGGGTGGCGGTCCGGGGTTCATCGAGGCAGTGACCTACCGATGGTACGGGCACGTGGACTGGCGTGAGGATGTCGATGTTGGCGTAAACCGCTCGATCGAAGACCTGGTGAATTGGCGTCGCCGAGACCCAATCCACCGCCTCGCGACCGCTTTGCGGCGTGTTGGGGTTTGGTCTCAGGAGGATGAGTCTGGTTTGATCAGAGAACTCGAAGATCAAATCTCCCGCGCTTGGGGCGAGGCGATGAATGACCCCTGGCCCCCCGAAGACGCTTTGCTGGGGCGGGTATACGCGCCACGGCGGGTTGTGCGCGAGTGAACGCTGTGACAAATTACAACTACGGGACTGCAATCCTGGCCGCGTTTGAATATTTGCTTGAAAAATACCCGGAGGTGTTTGTAATTGGGCAAGGTCTTTGGAGCCCCTGGTACGTCGGAAACTCAATGACTGGTCTTGACAAGAAATTTGGGGTCGATCGGGTGATAGATACGCCCGTTTCCGAATTGGGGTGCACCGGGCTGGGCATCGGAGCCTCGCTCGCTGGGATGAAGCCTATCGTCGTGCATCCTCGCATAGATTTTATGCTTTACGCGATGGATGCCGTAGTGAATCAAGCGGCCAAGTGGTCTCACATGTTTGGAGGACAGGCACATCCTGGCGTGACTATTCGCGCAATCATAAATAGAGGTGGAGAGCAGGGGGCCCAGCACTCACAAGCTCTTCACGCTTGGTTCGCACATATCCCAGGCCTACGCGTCGTGATGCCCGCTACTGTCGCTGATGCCCGGGACCTTTTGATCGCTTCGGTTCTTTGCGAAGATCCAGTGATGTTTATGGACGATCGCTGGCTATACGACCTGACAGACGACCTGCCTCAAATCCGAGAAATGGAACTGTCCGTAGAGCAACCGAAGCGCTTAGTCGAGGGTGATGATCTCACGATTGTATCTGCCGGTTTTTCAACACGCCTTGCTCTAGATGCTTCAGCTGAACTGCGGGCGAGGGGAGTCTATGCAGAAGTGGTTGACCTCCGAGTCCTGAATCCCCTGAAGTTTGAGACAATTGTCGAATCAGTCCGGAAGACCGGTCGGTTGATGGTCGTCGATGGTGGTTGGCGTACATGCGGGATCGCTGGTGAAGTGATTGCGGGTGTCGTGGAGTGTGTTCCCTTGGCTGAGTGGCGCAATAAGCCGGTACGGGTAACTCTACCGGACGCGCCAGCGCCTACATCTAGAGTTCTTGAGAAAGCGTACTATCCATCTGTCAAGACGGTTCTTGCTGCGGCACGTCAGGTCTTAGCATGAAGTGCGTAAGCCCAAAATTCGTCGGATGGCTTCCGATCTCCGTCGCCGCAAAGAGTTCCAACTTGTTTGACATTTGAAGTTGATGAAGAAAGAGTTCAGTACTCTTGTCAGTAGTACCGTCCTGAATAGTAGTACTGGCCTGAATAGTACGATCCCTGTTTAACATCCAGATCGTTCAGCACAAGTCCCGCTATTCGATTTCTCGATTCCGCCAAGTGCTCCACTGCCCGGCGAATCTGATGGCGAGAGGTCGCAAAAGCTTTCACCACGACCACTATCCGATCGCACATAGATCCAAGAATGCGGGCGTCTGATACGTTGTTGATAGGCGGCGAGTCCACAACGACGTAGTCAAAATACTGGCCTAGAACTTCTAACATTTGACGAAATCGCGAAGCGAGAAGTAACTCGCTAGGATTCGGAGGGGTAACACCGCAAGGTATCGCGAACAGATTTGGAATGGCGGTCTCCTGGATTACATTTTTGAGAGCGCAGGAGCCCGTAAGAACAGCCGACAGTCCGGTCGTGTTGTCGATTCCCAGAATCGCATGGATGCGAGGTTTGCGCATATCCGCATCGATCAAGACAACTCGCGCACCAGTCTGGCTAAGCGAAATCGCCATATTCACTGCCGTCGCTGTCTTCCCCTCGCTTGGCACGGCACTTGTTATGAGAACAGTGCGCGGAGCGTGGTCAGCTGAAGACAGAAGTAGAGACGTCCGAATGGATCGATAGGCTTCCGACAACACTGATAATGGAGCATCCTGAGTAATCCTTTCGACCGTCCGCAGGGAAGGTGCAGTTTCTGCCGAGGTTCCCTCTATTGGCCGTCCATAGGCTAGTTTGTGATAGCCATACCCACCTCGACCGAGACTCCCTAACTTGGGGATCACACCAAGACTCGGTAGGTTGACGAGCCGACTCAGTTCTTCCGTGGATTTGATGGAATCGTCGACATGGTCCTGAAGCAAAGCTAGTCCAACCCCAAGAACCAATCCGATCCCGACACTCAACAGCATATTGATCATTTTATTGGGTCTAATAGGATTTGGCGGAACTTCAGCTCTATCTACTACCCGGATGTTCGAGGCGTGCAAAGTTGAGGAAACATCGGCCTCGTTGAGCTTAGTTAATAGCCCGTCATAAAGCAGCTTGTTAGAATCCACCTCGCCCTTTCTGATGTTGTATTGAACGGTGTCCTCGTTGATTTTGTTAACAAGCTCAGTCTGCCCTTCCAACTCTTTCGCCAGTATGGTTTCTTTGTCTACTGCGGCCCTGTATTCCGCCTCAACCGTCTTCACGATCTTCTGTTTTTCTTCGCGGAGTGCCCGCTCGGTATCGTCAATCTGGCTTCGCACTCGCTGGCGAGCTGGCCATTCGGGTTCATATTGGACAGCGAGAGCAGATTCGTCATGCTGGAGCTGCGTTAAGCGTGTCGTTAAGGTTGCGATTAATAAACTAGTACTCACCTGGGGCAGTCCGTCAATCTGAGATACGAACTCAGTAGGACTCGCGTTGGCAAGCAGGCGATAGTATGACTCTTTCTGGGCACGATCCGCCAAGGCCTTGGTATGCTCGGCATCCAGCTGCTGAAGTTTTTCCGTCGCCGTATTGCGACCGTCTCCGGTAAAAAGGATTCCGTTCTCGCGTCCGTATTGCTGCAGGGCATCCTGAGATTTTTCAAGCTCTGACTTCCGGGTGAGGATCTGTCCGGCCAAAAACGCCTTGGCCCGCTGAGCGGAGTCCAGCTTAAATTGGAAATTATCCTCAATGAAATGTTCGGCGTGGGCATTAAGGACTCGAGCAGCAAGTTCAGGATCCTTCGATTCATATGTGACCGTGACAAGGCGAGCTAGTCGAACTGGTGACACGTTTAGTCGCTTAAGATAAGAGTCCACCATCGGTCGGAGCGCGTCAGATTCTTGAGAACCTGGTTTAGAGGTTGGAACGAGGCCTTTAACTGCGTTCATGAATGACGTAACGATGTCCTGTTCTCCCGTTTTGAACTCCTCACTATTGTCGAGGTGAAGTTGTTCGATAACACGGCGTGCCAAAGTTCTCGACCGTAGAACCTCGAACTCGGTATGAAGTGTGTCATCGGCCGCCGTTTGTGCTTCGTACGCGTCTTTGAACGGCAGGACATCGGGGGTGTCCCTGTCGATTTCTATTGTGGTCGAAGCCTGGTAAATCGGCGTTTGCTTTAAAGTCCAAATAAGGGTTACTGCCATCGACGTCACCAGGATTGCTAGAATGGTCCAACGTCGAGTGACCAGCGCCCGCCAATAGTTCAGGAGGTCAACTCCTTCATCTCCAATAGGTCCCTCTACGGTTGAAAGACCGATTACTTCGGGATAGGGAGTTTCAGGGTATCGATTCGTGGCCGGTACTGGAACTGGCTTATCGCTGTTCATTTGGCAACTATATAACACGATGGAATGAGTTCAAAAGAACGAGTTGACGGGTTACAATGGTCCAAAATTTGCAGAGCATTGAACCGCCGTTGACGTCCCTTGGCCGTGCTGCCATCATATAGCGGAGATATTTCCAAGATCGGGAGGCTTCCTGAATGATCTTACGATTACTTCTATCAATCGTCTTACAGACTTCAGTAGGAGTTGGACCGATCCAATTCCCAAGTGTTGGACCAGCCGATTTTTCATCAAACAGGCCGTCAGATAACCCCTCCTCAATAGGTGGGACCGAGTATCGGATTGGTGCCAGTGATCTCTTAGAGGTCACAGTTTTTGAAGCCGCAGACCTAAGCGCGACTACGCGTGTCACGGCTGGCGGATCGATTTCCTTAAGACTATTGGGGAGTATGAATGCTGCCGGTCAAACCCCAGAAGAGTTGGAGCGGTCCATTGAGAGTGCGCTCCAGAAGCATTACCTGAAGGATCCTCACGTTCAGGTTTTCGTTCGAGAATATGCCTCACAGCCTGTTTCCATCGTGGGAGCGGTGAAGCTTCCTGGAATTTATCAGATGAAGGGACAGAAGTCTTTGGTGGAAATGATTGCTGAGGCTCAAGGGCTGGACTATCTCAGCGCTGGCAGGATCATCCAGGTTATTCGGAAAGGCAAAGAGCCAGATACACCTTCGCAGACCATTACCATTGACGCCGAGGATCTTTTGCAAAACGGGAAGGCCGAGCTGAACATTGCTATGCAGGCCGGGGACGTTGTCAACGTGCTTCGAGCCGGTTCAATATTCGTTGTTGGTGAGGTCGTGAGACCCGACGAGTTTGTCTTAAAAAGTGGCCGCGACTTAACCGTCACTCAAGCAGTAGCTCGTGGTGGCGGTTTTACGAAAGAAGCAAAGAGAAAGGAATGCCGTATTATTCGGCCTCACGCGGACGGGACGAAAGAGGAAATTCCTATAGATATGGCCAAGGTGTTGGCAGGATCTCTAAATGACCTACTGATGGTGCCCAATGATGTTTTGTTCGTTCCTTCCAACAAAGTCAAAACTGGATTTAACCGGGCATTGGACACCGCCATTACTATTGCGATAGGTCGTGCCATTTATGGGGGTTTATGACCGCTCGGGATAGGGCGCAGTGTTGTTATGTTCATCTATCTTGCCTTCTTAGTTGTTTATTGCCTACTCTCTTTCGGCGCGGTACTACCTCAGAATTGGCTCGCTGTTGAGATGTTTTGGGTGGCTGGGATTTTAGGCTTGGCGATACGCCGTATTCTCAAAGACCAAAAACTCGATTTAATAGGGGGTCTCCTTTGGGCCGCAAGTGCACTTCTGGTCTTCTTCGTCGCTCCGAAGTTTGGAGTAGGTGTGACCGCCGTCGGTTGGGCCGGTCTTGCGGCACGTCAGAGTGAATCCCGCACTTTGCGCTTCTTTCATTTCCTGCTTGGGATTGGATTTCTGGAGGCACTCCTTGGCCTCGTCCAATTCTTTGTTTTGCCCGGCTGGATCCTTGGCTATGAAGGTATTAACCGCTCAAGCGGAACACTGATCAACCGCAATCACTTTGCTGGGATCCTGGAAATGCTTATCCCAGTTGCATTTGGTCTTGGGTACCTTGCATTTCGTCGTCACCGAGATATTTCACGGTCGTATCTGTACATTTTCATTGGCGCCTTTATGGGTGTGGCATTGGTGTTTTCACTTTCTAAAATGGGAATTTTCTCTTTTCTGATGACGCTCATATTGCTTAGCGCCCTGATGAGTGTCAGAAGCGGGCTGCCTCGGCTGGCCTCGATCCTCGGCCTTGGGCTGCTAGGTTTGGTCTTCGTCGGGGCACTATGGATTGGCATTGACGTGGTTGTTGAAAGGTATGCCGATTTGTTCAAGAAAGATGCATTGGTTGAGGAAGGACGCACCATCGTCTTTCGAGATACACTGCAACTAATCAAGGCGAATCCGTTGGGCGTTGGAATTGGGCGCTACGTGGACGTCTTTCGGCAATTCCAAACCTACCACACAGAGTCTCTATTCGACCACGCCCACAACGACTACCTTGAAACGACGGCTGAATGGGGGATTCCCATAGCTGTGTTATTTTGGACTGTGATCGCCTGGGTCGTCTTAAGGTCAGTCAGGGCTCTACTCAGCTCTGAATCCATCGAGAAGCGGGCGGTCCTCCTAGCCTGCATCGGGAGTATTTGTTCGATCCTGCTGCACAGTTTTACGGATTTCAACCTTCAGATTCCATCTAATGCAATGCTCTTTTTCACCTTCTTAGGAATTGCATTCGCCTATTCCCGCAGGTCCAGAAATCTTCTAACCCCCACAATAAGGGTGGATTGAGAATTGGGAAATTTTCGGGACAGAAAAGACAAAAAAGGTTTGCTTTCTATCTGACTCTCAAGAAGAATGAAGGGCGCAGTTACGAGTTCCCCCAGCGCGTACTGGAATCTGTAACTTAGGTATATCCAACAGAGGGACAAGATGTTCATGCTCACCAATAATCGAACTCGCGGTTTTATTGCGTTGCTGGTCCTGCTTGCAATCGCATTTACCACTGCACCCATCACTGCCGCCGATTTTACGACCAAGCTCGTTATCGGCTCGGTCAGCGCAGTCGGATCGGTGAACCTACGGGGCGTTACCATTTCGCAGGAAGGAACACTGTTCCCTGGCGATCAGGTTTCCGTGGGAGCCAAGGGCTACGCGAAAGTCACTCTGCTCAACGGTCACAAGCTTGAACTCGCTTCGATGACCAAACTCACGGTTGTCGGTAGCAAGCAGTCGGCTCAGCTTCAAGTGGCCAGCGGCAACATGGGATTCACCACGCAGGCCGGAACCTTGGACATCGTAGCTGGAAACTATCAGATCACCGGCGATCATAACGTCGTAGGTAATGTAGCCTACGTCGGAAACGGCTTCGTCGGTTTGCACGTCAAGATCGGTACCGTCACTGTGCGCAACATGACCACGAAAGAAACCGTAAAGGTCAACGCCGGCCAGGATCGTCTGTTCAGTTTGCAGGGTGATATGAATCGTCCGTTGGCCCAGTTGGCATCGAATGGTTTGCCTGCTCCGATTCCTACCGTTCCTCCAGCGCCAGATCCACAGGCGGGCGGCGGCAACCCACCGGCGCAAGCGAACGGAATAACCAAGACCGGCTGGGTCGCCATTCTCGGCACCATCGGCGGAGCCGCTGCAGCCATCGCCGTTCTTGCGACACGTCCGAACAATACCGTGAACAACTCCCTCATTTTGACGCAGCAAAAAACCATCGCGGCAGCCACTGCAGCCCAGGCCACTGCCGTAGCTGCAACCACCACAGCCACGCAAGTTGCGTCGACCGCCACCGCGGCCACCGTGGCCATCGCGGCCGCGACCAATCTTCCCACTGCCACTCGAACCACGTTGACGACCCAGGCGCAGACATTGTCCGCTGCCGCGCAGGCATCCCAGCAACAGATCGGGCAACTGCAAATACAGTTGCAACAGTTGCAGACTCAGTTGTCAAACGCGTCGGGGCCGCAAATTACAGCCATTCAGAATCAGATCAACACGGTTACGAATAGCCTGAACTCCGAGGTAACTAACCTCGATAACGAGATCAACGCGCTTAATGCCCTGGTTGCGTCAGCCGTGGCGAGTGGTGTTCCAAATACCCCATCGGTCCCGGTGACGATTCAGCCCATTCCGCCGGCGCCGACCGCGTCCGCCAGCATTCCCGGATAGGGGAAGGGAACAGAAGAAAGCAGAAAGAGCGCTGGGGTGAACCACTCCAGCGCTCTTTCTACGTAAATCGTCGTCTGCGCACGGAGCCCCTCCTGCCGAAGGAGGGGAGGCTGCGCCGAAGGCGCAGACGGGGTGGTTGTTTAACTTCCTATTAATCGGTTGAATAAACAACCACCCCGTCCGCTCCCTTCAAAGGATGCTTCGCGCTATTTTTATTTATGGTCGCGTCCACCCCTCCTTCGGAAGGAGGGGCTCCGGCCCAGGGCTCCGGTTTAGCTGTGATAAATGATGCTTGTCCGGCTGATTTCGATGTAATCGAGCCGAGCGAGCCTTTTGGGAAGCTGCGCATCGACGAGAAATTTCATGCCAAGACGGACTCAATTCGCTTTACCTGGGTGAGCCTGACGGCATATGCCAGGGCTGCCAGTATGTCGTCCCGCTCAAGGTCTTCAAAGTCTGCAAGAATCTCCTCCGATGTCATTCCCGAACTGAGCAGTTCGAGAATCGTTTCGACAGGGTAGCGCAGGCCGCGAAGAGTCGGCTTACCGTGACAGATCTTCGGGTCAATCACAACACGATCCAAAAGGTTCATTGCTGATTCCCCCGATAGAAGCATAGCATGCCGAGACAGCGGATCGCAGTCCCAGCCGGCGCCGACCGCGTCCGCCAGCATTCCCGGATAAGGGAAGGGAACAGAAGAAAGCAGAAAAGAAGAGAGCGCTGGAGTCAACCACTCCAGCGCTCTTCGCATTTCCGGCAGTACTAAACAACCACTACCAGCGCATCTAAAGAAATGGATTGTGCAATTTCACTCCCAGGATCGTCTGCCCGGGATTGAGGTCCTCGGTGTAGACCTTGGAGCAATCTGCGGCAGCGGCGCTGGCGAGCACCAGCGCGTCCCAGAACGATAATTGATTGAGGATGGAACAATCGACAGCCTCTTGAATGAGTTCGGGTGAGACCTGCACGATTTCGAATACAGCGAATGTCTTTAGCACGCCTTTCGCAGCAAGTGGAGGTACTCCAAGTTTGCTCGTCGCCGTTACATAGAACTCCTGCATCACTTGGGTGGAGATCACACCCCCACCCGTCTCCGTCAGCTTGGCAATTAATTCACGACTCTTACGCTGCTTGTCCGGCGATCCGCTATCCTGGGCGTAGGCGAGAATGTTAGTGTCCAGGAAAACCTTACCGGACATGGAGATCTTCCCGCGTCCATCGTTTGTCGCGAGAATTGCCTGGGTAAGCATCCATCAAACGAAACATTTCATGCGCAGCCGTCTGACGATCGGCCACAACGGTTTTGACCAACAGTTCGCGTATCAGCGCATTGAGTGTAGTCTGGTGCCGCTGCGCGTAGGTACGTCCGGCATCCAATATCTCGTCGTCAAGGGCCAGAGTTATGTTCTTCATATACTCAGTCTAATAGTCCACAGGGACTGTGTCCACTTATCCCCTTACATCACCTTGATTGCCCTGGAGCCCCTCCTGCCGAAGGAGGGGCTCCTTTAGAACCAAAACCGACGCTCGGCGTCCCGCCCATCCTGCTTCATTGCTTCATTCGGGCGAAGTTTGGGACGTTTGTCCGGGAATTCGAGACCATTTTGTCTTCGAAATGCGGATTTCTCATTCAAATAGTCCTTTGTTTTCAACCCAAATCGATTGGCTGTTCCCGTGCTCGAAGACGTTCGCGTCGATAGGTTGCCGCCCTCAGCACTTGAGGACTTCAGAGGGGTAGAGTATCGTTCACCTTATGAGCACGACTGTGGAACAACTGATTGAGCAAGCCATGAGCCTTCCAACTGAATCGCGCGCCCGACTCGCGGACCTCTTGGTGGAGAGTCTGGATGTGGGAGAACCCGGAGAGACTGAGCAACTTTGGGTTTCCGAAGCAAGGCGTCGGCGCGATGAAGTGCGAAGCGGAAAGGTTGAAACCATTCCAGGCAACGAAGCTCTCCAAAAGGCACGTGATGCCGGGTTCAAAAACAGAGATAAGTAAATCGTCGTCTGCGCCCGGAGCCCCTCCTGCCGAAGGAGGGGTGGCTGCGCCGAAGGCGCAGACGGGGTGGTTGTTTAACTTCCGATTAATCGGTGGCTTAAACAACCACCCCGTCCACTCCCTTCAAAGGATGCTTCGCAATATTTTTATTTGTGGTCGCGTCCACCCCTCCTTCGGAAGGAGGGGCTCCTCAGGATCAGCGATCTTCCAGGCGGCTTAGTCTTTTGGACTGATTGATACTCGCGTCGAGCAGGTCCCGGCATGCGTCACGGAGTTCACGGACGTCGTCGGCGAGCTTATCCACCTTCTGTCCAAGCTTGTCGACCAAGTTCGAGGTTTCCTCGTTCTTCTTCGTGATTCTCTCAAGGGTTTCGTCGGTCTTAACCTGGCAGCCAAGAATGAAATTTACGGTGTTTTCAAATTGTTCGGGAGTCATACGCGTTGGCCCTCATTGTAAAGGAGGGCACGTTCGAGGCCAACAAGGAATCAACAGGTTGGCCCTCAGAAGGTCAGGTTTGCCGCGCATCGCGCGACAAACATTCCGTGATTTGCGCGGATTAGCCGGGTGAAGCGTATGATTCAGGAAATGGTCAGCGAAACCGTCAGCAAAAAGCTCTTCACCGTCGATGAATTTTACCGCCTGTCTGAAGTGGGCCTTCTGCCCGACGACCGGCGTTTCGAACTCATTCGTGGAGAGATCATCGAAATGCCGATTCCAGGCAGCCCGCACAGCGGAAGCATCATTCACTTCACTCGAATCCTGACGCGGCGACTGCCTGATTCAACACTTGTGAGCGTCCAGAATCCGCTGTCAATCGACCGTTTGTCGTTGCCGATCCCTGACCTTGCCGTGCTCCGGGCGCGGCCTGACTCTTACAAGGAATCGCATCCCACTCCGGCCGACGTGCTCTTGGTCGTCGAGGTGTCGCATACGACGGTTTCCTACGACAAGAACATCAAGACGCCGCTCTACGCCGAGGCCGGAGTGCCCGAATACTGGCAACTCGACGTGAACCGCGGCGTCCTTGTCGTTCGCACCGATCCGCAAGACGGCGAATACCGAAACACACGGACCCTCGAACGCGGCCAGACCGTTTCCCCAATCCTGCTCCCGGATGTGACGTTCTCCATCGACGAACTGTTGGGGTGAACGCAAATATCAGGCCCGGAGCACGGAGCCCCTCCTGCCGAAGGAGGGGTGGCTGCGCCGAAGGCGCAGACGGGGTGGTTGTTTAACTTCCGATTAATCGGTTGAATAAACAACCACCCCGTCCGCTCGGCCTGCGGCCTTCGCGTCCACCCCTCCTTCGGAAGGAGGGGCTCCGGCTCCGGGCTCCGGTTTAGCTGTGATAAATGATGCTTGTCCGGCTGATTTCGATGTAATCGAGACTAAGAAAGCCCTGCTCTATTTCCGAGAGGTTTGCCACCACGAGCATTTCGAGGTCGGAGTTTCTGATGTTGCCCACCGACACCAAAAGCAGCTTCCAGGGTTCTTTCCGTGAGACAAAGGTGTTAACGAAATCCGAATCCTTGGTAACGACAATTCGCTGTTCGCTGAGCGAAAACGCATTGATTTCGTCGTCCGAAGTTCTGTTTCCGTTGGACAGATCGAAGGTGTGGATCGCGTCGAATCCTTCTTCGCGCAAGCGCCGAGCGAGCCTTCTGGGAAGCTGCGCATCGACGAGAAACTTCATGCCAAGGCGGACTCAATTCGCTTTACCTGGGTAAGCCTGACGGCATAGGCCAGGGCTGCCAGTATGTCGTCCCGCTCAAGGTCTTCATAGTCTGCAAGTATCTCCTCCGATGTCATTCCCGAACTGAGCAGTTCGAGAATCGTTTCGACAGGGTAGCGCAGGCCGCGAAGAGTCGGCTTGCCGTGACAGATCTTCGGGTCAATCACAACACGATCCAAAAGGTTCATTGCTGATTCCCCCGATAGAAGCATAGCATGCCGGACAGCGGACCGCAGTCCCAGTCGGCGCCGACCGCGTCCGCGAGCAAACCATCGTGAAGCAAGGCGCCCCTCCTTTCGATTCGAAGGAAGGGCTCCGGGCTCCCGGGTTTCCGGGCTCCGGTTCAGCGATCTTCCATGCGGCTTAATCTTTTGGATTGATTGATACTCGCGTCGAGCAGGTCCCTGCATGCGGCCTTCAGTTCCCGGATATCCTCCGAATTCTGCTGAACTAGAATGGAGGTCTCTTCGTTTCTCTTCTCGATCCTGACGATTGTTTCCGTGAGCGTGCCGACCTGGCCTGCGACCGTCCCCACTACCTTGGTAATCTTCTCCAGGTTCTCGTCGGTTCTGGCCTGGCAGCCAAGAATGAAATTTACCGTGTTTTCGAATTGTTCGGGAGTCATACGCGTTGGCCCTCATTGTAAATGAGAGCACGCACGAGGCCAACAAGGAATCAACAGGTTGGATTTGCGCGGAAGTTGGAACCCCTCCTGCCGAAGGAGGGGTGGCTGCGCCGCAGGCGCAGACGGGGTGGTTGTTTAACTTCCGATTAATCGGTTGCTTAAACAACCACCCCGTCCGCTCCCTTCAAAGGATGCTTCGCGATATTTTTATCTGTGGTCGCGTCCACCCCTCCTTCGAAAGGAGGGGCTCCGGGAGAAGGAAGATCTTTTTGCGTTTGGATTCGCCCGCCGATTACCGGCGTGAACCGACAATGAAGCCGGCTTCTACCAGCTGGCGATGGGGATTCCAGTCTGCAGGCGGCTGAATGTCTGGGCTGAACCACGGCGCATTCTGGGATAGCCACTTCGCGCGGACTTGCTCGTTGGTGACGCCGGCATTGGTGTAGCCGAACTCAGTCCCGCAACAGGGACAAATATTAAAGTCTTCCGGAGGATCCGGCATCTCACGATAACCGCACACAGGACAGAGGTGCATGTTCTCCCTTTCAAAACTGGGAGCAAGCCCAGCGGTAGTAATCCAAATTCGTTGGAAAGCGGTGCATGTTTCTTTTTCCGGCAAACCATGTCCCATCGTTCGGGTTTGGCTTGAAGTATGAGCGTATAGCGCCATTATAACCCAGGACACCGAACTCTTCTGTTGCGGGATCGTAGCGCACGATGTCACCTCCGGATCTGACGTGTTCGTACATCAGAGGTGTCCTCGCTTTGCTTAGAAACTCGCTGGCGAGGCTTTCGTAACTTGCCTCGTCTGGCGCGCCAAACTCGAGTCCATGACTCAAGAAATGGGAACGTCGACTGTAGTGCGAGTGAAATGTCGGCACACATTTTGGGATTGCATTTCGAACTCCACCGAGGAATCAACGAGTTGAGCTTCAGAAGGTCGGGTTTCGCGCGCATTGCGCGACAAACATTCTGGGATTTGCGTGGAATAACTCGAAACGTCACCAGGTCAGAGACTCCGCAGGATGGCGAATACCGAAACACACGGACCCTCGAACGCGGTCAGACCGTTTCCCCCGTCCTTCTTCCCAACGTGACTTTCTCCATCGACGAACTTTAGGGTAAAAGCAATGTTGTGCCCTTGGAACCCCTCCTGCCGAAGGAGGGGTTCCGTAATCAACGCTTCGGTGGAGCTCCATGCTCTAAGAGATACTGTCGAAGTGCCTCATTTACGGCGGTGGAGTCGCGGAACACCTTCGCCACATCAGGCTCGAGCAGCACAATATTTGTGCCCTGCTTGTAGCGCTCGTAGTATTTGCCTCGAACACCGCCGCGAAGGTCGTATTCCTGCCTCATTTCATCGTCGGGCGATTTACGTGGGTTCTTTTTCATAAGCAAGCCGTTCTGCTCCGGGCTCCGGGCTTCGGGGTCCTTACTTATTTACCGGTCTTCCAGGCGGCTTAGTCTCTTGGATTGATTGATACTCGCGTCGAGCAGGTCCCGGCATGCATCTTTCAACTCCCGAATCTCCGTCTTTAGTTCTCGGATATCTTCTGAGTTTTGGTGAACCAGAATGGAGGTTTCCTCGTTCTTCTTCGTGATTCTCTCAAGAGTTTCGTCGGTTCTGACCTGACAGCCAAGAATGAAATTCACCGTGTTTTCGAATTGTTCGGGAGTCATAGGCGTTGGTCCTCATTCTAAATGAGAGCACGCACGAGGCCAACAAGGAATCAACAGGTTGGCCTTCAGAAGGTCAGGTTTGCCGCACATTGCGCGACAAACATTCCGGGATTTGCGCGGAAATTGACAGGCGCGGACGAAAGTAATACCGTATTACTCGATGGCCACAATCACTTTCAAAGTGACCGATGACGAAGCGCGCCTGATCCGCTCGCGTGCTAAGAAGGAGCGGGTTAGCATCTCCGAGTATCTCCGGCGCAGGGCCAGTATTTCGCTGCCGTCTTCTCATAAGTCTCGCAAGGTTCGTTGTCCTCACACCGGAGCGATGATCTTCGCCGCACCTGAAGACCAACCGCCCCTCACTACCGAGTCGGTACGCGATCTGCTCTCCGATTTCCCGTGAAATACCTTCTCGACGTCAATGTCCTCGCTGCCTGGGGCTGGTCCGATCACATCGAACACAGACGAACCGTCGTATGGATCGCTGTTGCAAGAAAACAGAAGGCCACGATACTGATGACGTCTGCAATTCCCGAGCTCGGCTTTGTCCGCATTTCCGTCCAGCGCACGGCAGGACGCGTCACCGTCAAGGACGCGAGCAGGACATTGGCAAGCATGATCACTTCCCTGGGAACCCACCACGCCTTTCTTGGCGATGACCGACCCGCGGCTGATTTCCCGGAGTGGTGCAACTATGCCTCCCGAACCACAGATGCTCACCTTCTCCAACTTGCGGAAGCCCATGGGGCTCAACTCGCGACCCTCGATACCGGGATCCCCGGCGCATTTCTTATTCCCTGAGCGGCTGGACGAATACGTTAGAATAGGCGCATTATGCTGGACTTTACCGCTCTCGCCGCCAAAGGCGCGTATATCCCAAACGTCGTCAAAAAACTCTATAACGACATCACGCCCGCCGATAACCTCGAGGCCATTCTCGCCAAGAACGGCAGCACCGCCGACAACACCAAGGGCGCGCTCAAAATGCTCACCGACGTCGACAAATGCGTCCGCACGTCAGGCCGCGTTCCCCCGGCCCCCGGCGGTTACAAAGCGCTGCGTCTCGTCGCGCATGTCTTCCAGCCCGGCACGACGGTCTCCAGCATCGGCTACACCCTCAGTCACAACAAGCGGAGGATCGCCGTCATCGTTGTGGGAGTGGCGGTAGGCGCTCTCACAGGAGGTCTCGGTATCGTGGTTCTGGCCGCCAGCACGCTCGGCGGCTATGCAGCGGATCAGGCCTGGCGCCGCTGGGGTCACGTCATCCTCCAGCGCAAGGGCAACATGAACTTCGATCCCAACAGCGCCCAGGACTACGCCGACATCGAAAAACACATCACCACCTGGCAGGACCGCATCGTCAAACGCCAGTTGCCCGGCATCCTCACCCAGCTCCACTTCCAGCAACAATGCCGCGACCGCGTCAATGCCGATCTGTTGACCTCGACGCCGGTCCGCTACAGCTCCTGCGCCGAATGGATCGCCGCGATCGAAGGCGTCTGCCGTCTGCGCAAGATCACCGAAGAGGTGCACGTCGGCGTCAAGGACATCGTCCACTTCTGGGGCCTGATGACCTACGAGATGATCGACCGTAATGAGAAGTTTTCCGCCCGCCTCAGCACCATCCTGACCGCCATGAATACGCAGATCAACAAGGGCACGCATTCCTGTACCTACGGAACCTCCTGGTTCGGCGACTCCAGCACCAGCCGCAGACTCAGCGGCGGCATCTGCTATAAGTGGCAGGGTCCGGCCGGCGGCTTTACCGGCGGACCGCTCTACTCGAAACACGCGATCAATACCGAGG
>Ga0206992_1044_pt1 | contig 26446 bp, 51 predicted proteins | sample Alteio_BWMinCont_6_FD_153267 | JGI IMG/M metagenome (GOLD analysis project Ga0206992, IMG submission 153267) | Enriched cells from forest soil in Barre Woods Harvard Forest LTER site, Petersham, Massachusetts, United States -... | ecosystem: Environmental > Terrestrial > Soil > Temperate forest >... | reverse complement strand
TGATTCAAAGGGCCGCGAGAAGGTTGGGGCCGATATCTGCGCGCAAATTGAGAGCTTTGTCCGCGAGCAGCCCCTGACAGCCGCCCTGATCATGCTCGGGATCGGATACGTCATGGGACGGCTGCGGCTCATCGTGTGAGCGGGATTCAGAGGCCAGATCAGCCACGGCGTGGAAGAATTTGTGGTAATGCAGCGCGGTGGCGTGCGTGGCTGTCGGTCCTGCAATGCGCGGATTGGTTGATCCTGTTTCTGTGGCTCGGCAGAGATACGTTCGCCGTGACTCGTTGCCGTGGCGTAGCGTAGGCATCACAGGTTGCCAGCGCCGATGGAGTGGAGGGTCTGAGGATGAAAATCACTATGGAATTTTATGCGGAACTCGATGATCAAGTGCCTGATGCCGATGACGAGACTTTGAGGGCGCTCTGGCCGGTATTCGTCAAGGAACAGGAACAAGCTGATCTCTTCAGGGAGTTCTTGGACGAGGTTTCCAACCGTTTTTGGAAGTTCTCAAAAGCCCATGGACGAACCAAGGTGAACGAGAACTGAAGGTCATCGGACGGCGGCAAGCGACGGAGCATCGTTCGGAGCCGAAACGAGTCCCCCCAGGGACTTGTTGCGAGGCCGGACAGGGACACATGAGCCGTCTCAGACGCCAAGGTCGTCGATATATTCCTTAGCCTTGGCGATCATCTCATCACGGGTCTGACCATCTATGACCTTTGAGCCCTGGATTCCCATCCTGGCATATAGGCGGAAATCGTCGGAGCGGATGCTGGCAGCCCAAATTAACCCCGTGACCGGCGGTTCCTGCCAAGCTATCACATAGCCCTTATAGACCTCGTTTGTGTTCATAGCTCTCTCCTCGCGAGGTTTCATTTCCGTCCAACAAACAGCGATGTTCTATATCGTTCTCCCATGCATTCATCGCCATTTACCACACCCTACGGCAGCCACCCATGTCTCCAAGGCTGAGATTTCGGCTGCGATGGCCTCTTGAGTCCGGCGGTCGATAGTCACCTGAGGAGTGCCTCAAGCCTTTCCAGCCGTCTGGACGGACTCTCCCTCGCGCCGGTTAACTCTTACGATTTCTGCTCTGCGTGTGCCGTCACAGGGGTGTACACCCGACAGCCGCTTGTTCCTCGAACGACAATGTCCGTTACCCGACAAAACGATTGCGGCGTCGCCGTGGTTGGTTTAATCTCACTCATCGCCGGTTCGAGTCCCATGGGCACTGGCGGCTGAGAGACTTTTCCGCGCTCCCGTTCATGGGCGACGCTTCTCGGTGGCGGTCATTCGTTACCGACGACGAACAGCAACGAAGCCCTGTGGCACCGGAGATCGACAATTCATGAAAAATCCAGCGGAAATGCGGGAAGAGGTCCAGCACCTTCAGATGCGTGCCGCGAGGACCACGGAAGCGAGGGCGCTTCTGGAAATTCAGGCTCTGATGGCGGAGTTGGAGCGCCGAATCATAGAACACGGAAATGGGCACGAGCCGACACCATGGCGACCGATCCGGCCCAACATACCACCCGTCCTTAGAATCTACCCCCACTAAGGGACTGTCCGATGGGCCGACGGTAACTGTCCGCGCATCCTCGGAAGACGGCATCAGACGTGACGCAATGATCAAGCGCCCCTCCCACCTTCGCGAGGAAAGCCTACTGTTGAGGGAGGGCCGCTTTGACGAGATTCCGATGGTGAACAGAAGCAGAGCAACCAAATAGGGTGCCCCAACGAGGTGTCTCCCTCGTAATAAATCTTCCCAAAACTAGGCGCGCGGGTTTCGTTTGCAGTGACCGCGCGCCATTCATTGTGACCGTCCGACCGCGCATCCCGAGGGTCGGCGTAGGTGCCCCGATGGTTTACGCCATCACTCCCGATGGTATCTCCGCGAGTGCTTACTCGCGAATAAACCCTGGGAAACGGGTGCGCGCTGAGTACTGGCGGGTGCGCCCGCTGACGCATGCCGACGAAGGGGTTCCGGGTCATATCGGCCCTGGTCGTCAATGCGTGACGGGTCAACGTCCTCCGCCGTATTCAGCATGATTTCTCCCCTGATCGAGGTGATGTAGTTGGGGGTGCCTTTCAGGCGTGTGGTCACGTAGACATCCCGGCTGATGTCCCACCGCTTGTAGCTGTGAACAATTACCACCGTTCCGTGCCTCCCAAATTCTTATCTTCGGCATATGGGAAGCGAGGCTTCGGATGTTAGTCTGATGATCGTGCTGGCGCGTGCGAACCTGGTAGACGGCGGACAGCCGAAGGATGATTTTATGTTTTCTTGGCCCGTTTCAGAGGCGAGGACACGCTTCAAGCCATTTCTTTAAATCATCCCATGTGAGTTGTTGCGAATACTCAGCGAGCCACGCCTGAGCGATGGCTCCTGCTGGAAAGCACTCCACGGCATTTCCGCCTTCGCTCGGAATCATCTCAACGATTTTCATGCTATTGCCGTTGGACATGGCTCCATGTCCTCCTTGGCTCTGGCTGACCGCAGCTTAGCCAGCAAACCACAATGACACCTACCAAGCATAACGCAAGTGAGGATTTTCCCTGTAATTATTTATGGTGGTTTACGCGGAGACAAGAGCGCGAAAGCCCGCCTTCCACGACATTGTTCATATCTGGCGTGTTTCCCTTTGTCGTTTACCCGACATAAGCGCATGATGGCTCCAATAGCCACTGGAGCATAAAATCATGGATACATACCGTGCTTTTACTTTTGCTAAGGAAGAACACCGAGCCGCCAGTGTGGCGTATGACCTCGCCGCCAGTAAGTTCCGGTTAACGCAGCAGATAATGGACCGATACGGACACGCGGTAAGGGCATTGGCGGCAGCGGAAGTCGACCACAACAGAGACCGTGGCGGTGAAGATCGCGGGAGAGCGCATGACGCATCTGCAAGCCTTCGGTCTCGTGCTCAGGACTGACGATTGACGGCCAAATCGCCTCTGACATTGCGGAGCCCAGGAGCCTCGCGTCGTGGTTTCTCCTGGAAGGCCGTCGCACTAGCCAAGGCGAAAACCCAGCGGGGAGCCGCATCTAACACGCGAGGAAGAATTGTCGGCGCGTGCAAACAGCATGGGCGATGAAGCGTCCGAATGGTTGGAAGCATCCCACCAGGCGGGAACCGTCAGCACGCGATAACCGGCAATGCGTGACGCAGAGATCACGCGCAATCAATCGGGAGTTGATGCGCCAGACATGCAACTGACCAACCCACACAACAGCAAAAAGCTGTCCAGCCATTGCCGTGCCTTGGCGGCGGTCGGAAAGCCCGTAACGGCGCTGTGTCGACCGTCGGGCATGAATTCAACGACCTGAAACCCAATTGTGTCGGGAATAACTTGATAATCCTTCATTCTGAGACCTTCAGGCTTCGCCAACGTGAAGGATAGACTCGGAATCTACGCAGGGCGTAACCCTACCGCATCACTGCCCATTCTCAAATTACGTGCGAGTACTACATTGCTTCGATGGCACATTCCCACGGGGAGAGGATCGGTGGGGGCAGCCCTAATGCCAACCCGATCTACCGTAATGCGAATATCGATGATGCCAATGTCGATGATGCCGATACCGCTGGTGCCAGTAATATCCGGAGTTCTGGATACTCACGATTCGCATCAAATGAGTAGCCAGCAGCGGGGTAGATGGTGCTGCTGACGTGCCGACCGGTACGGCGAGCATTACGGTTCCCGAGAGAAGGGCTGCTAAGAGGAGCCTAGACCAAGGAAGCGGCGTCAAGGAGTGAAACATCGAATGTTTCCTTCTGTTCTACCGTTGGATTCACATTAATAACTCGTGAGCCTGACCAGCAGGCTCGGAGTCGACTCAGTCCCCGCCGTTCCGCCGGTATTCCGTAGCCGTCGTCATCTACCAGCGACGACCCCAACTCCCGCCCCAACCACCACTCCATCCACGGCGACCAGCGATGACCCTGATGATCAAGAGAAGCACGATGGCACCAATGGTCGCGTTGATGATCAGAGGGACGATTCCAACGCCAAGATGGATGCTTAATCGAGACAACAACCAATCGCCAAAAAAGGCCCCGATAACTCCTACTATCAGGTCTCCGATAAGGCCGAACCCGCCTCCATCAACGATTTTTCCCGCCAACCAACCGGCAACAATACCGACCAATACAATGACAAGAAGGCTCTCGTTTGACAGGTTCATGGCCGCTCTTCTCAGGAGAGGATGGTCTCGCGTCTAAGGTAGGCTGAATGGGGCAGTTCTGGCAGGCTCTGAAACTACCTATATCACTAACCAGAGGAGTCAGCGTCATTGGGATGGTGAACGATGCCGTTTCAGCGACCGCCCCGATCTTGCTTCGCCAGCACGGTTTGCCGCGTCTGGCTATGTCCAGTTGTCGAAATAGCGGTATCCCAGACAGAGCCGAGTTGGTGCCAAGGAAGGTTGCCAATGCCGCTTCGGGTGGGACAACGCCTATCTATTGCCCATTGGCCATCAGCGTAACGTCTTTCTCCTTGGAGATAGTTGTGGCCCGCATGAATGGGAGGTACCAACGACAGAAAGTCTCGACATCTCTCAGATAGATAGAGGTGGAACGGAGCCGTGCAGTTATTTCCGAGGCCATGCGCTCAATGCCTATCGGCACTGACGCTATGTCGGACCTTACATTGGCGAAGTACCCCGCAACCTGCGGGGCTTTATTCAACACTCGTCTGCCCAATGTGGAGGATTTAATCGGACCACCGTTTTGTAGTCGTGGTGGTGGTATCCGTCGGCACCCTGTATGACGTAGCCGGAGCGACGTAAGTTGTCGAGGGTGGCATCACAACCGTGGTGGTTGCCGGACGAGGTGCGGGAGTTACCGAAACGCAGCCAGCCAGCCCCAAAGCAGCGAACGAAAGTAACAGTAGTGAATGGCGCATGAAGCAATTCCTTCTTTTCGATGGTAAGTCTAAAATGGGGAGCGCCAAAACAAAGCGACAGGATCGGTTTCTACTTATGCAGTTTCAATTTCCTTTCACTTGCTTTCTGATTTGAAATGTGTCTATCTTGCCTCCAAGACATCGCAATAAAGCTTTGAAATACTCCGTGCGTGCATATATTATATCTTCGGGAATTGGCGCGTCTGTTGGCGCGTGCTCCTGATGACTTAAGGAGTACTTTCATGAGAAACATGTTCTTAGCTTGTATGGTGATTGGTGCCGCGAGTGCCGCAGTACTTTCTCCCGCCTCTGCCCAGGTGACAGTCCGGGTCCCAGGGATTTCGGTTGAAACTGGTCCATCGTGGCGGCAGCACGATGGCGAGTGGCGTGATCGGGGAGAGTACCGAGAGCCTGAGAATCGTCATGTGGCCTGGCAGCGCGACCATTGTGTGCGCGACTGGGGCGGACACGCATACTGCCGCTAACCTCCTGTAGTGGCAGACGGGGGCGGCACATTGGCAAAGCGCCAGCGTGACGCGCCCCTCAGCCACCAGACAGCCTTGGGCAAGTCCTGAACGACGGTCTCTATTCCACCGTGTTCAGTGACCGTCTCACAAATCACCCATCTCAATAGACCATCCCCTAGTGAGTCATCGGCAATTTGTCTCACACGAATAGTTCGACAATTTTGGAAGGCGTGGTATCATTACGTTAGAGTTCCATATGAGACGGAAAAATCATGCTGGTCGGTTATGCTCGGACATCTTCACTCGGTCAGGTGGCAGGTTTGGAGGCGCAGGAAAGAGAACTCCTCGCAGCCGGATGTCAGAAGGTCTTCCGAGAGCAGGTGTCATCAGTCGCCAAACGCGATCAGCTTGAGGCTGCCCTCGATTATGTCCGCGAGAGCGACTCGCTCATCGTGACCAAGCTCGACAGGCTCGCGCGATCAGTTGGCGACCTTTTGAACATCGTCGCCCTGTTGGAAACCAAAAAGGTCAGCCTGCGGGTCCTGTCGATGTCTGGTTCGCAGCCCCTGGACACTGGAACAGCGACCGGTCGGCTGATGCTGGCGGTGATTGGTGCGGTCGGCCAAGCCGAGCGGGAGACCATGTTGGAGCGGCAGCGTGAGGGCATCGCCAAGGCTCAGCGAGAGGGCAAGTACAAGGGTCGTGCGCCTACTGTTCGCCGGAGGGGGGAGGAGATCATGCGGCTCAAGGATGTCGGACTGACGCCCACCGAGATCGCCACGAGGCTCGGGATTGGTCGTGCTTCTGTCTATCGGGTGTTGGCCGATCAAGCTGACGGAGAACCGGTCGCTGCCTGAAGCGAGAACCATTCGCAACGACCTGCGGCCACCGTCCTCGGGACCATTTAAAGCCGAGATGTTGCCACAGAAGCAGAACCCCGTTGACCGGCATTCGGGATGATCGCCGCCGCGAACAATTCATGGGGAGTGGCAGGACTGATCAGAATTTCACCGACAGCGAACCCGATGTGAACTGGAACGTTCCATTTGTCTGACCGCGGAATTCGTTGGATTGCAGCACATGTGTCACGGCGATACGCACGTCTCGGAACATCACGGCGAGTCCGGCCTGAAACTCGCCCACCAGCGGTATGCGCGAGACGTGGCGAGAGTTGACGAAAGGTTCGCCGTCGAGTGTCTCGTCCCACGCCACCGCCTGGCCATCGACTCCCGCGAAGAAGTACCAGGCAAATGGAAGAGTTGGAGCGTAAGCGTCAGTGCCGGTCAAACCAGGCTGTATTCTGGGAGCGCCGAAATCAGACTTCAGTCCGTGGCCAATGCGGAATTGCACGCCCGCCTGGCTGTAAATTCGAAATGTGCCAGCGCCAAGGGTGAGCGAAGGAAGTGCGTCCGCCTCTACCCCTCGTGCGTCACCTAAGTCCAACCGCCAGGTGCGATCAGCGGTCAATTGAACGACAGCCTGATTGTGCGCCTGTGTGTGCCAACCGTTTGCCTCGCTGTCGTGGATCAGGTCGTGAAACCCGTTCTGCACATCTCGGCCCATGGCCGCTGGCCCAATTACACCAAGGCCGAGGGCAAGCGTGGTGCGGGTCGTGTCAGTGTCCTGGATGAGCGAGAGGGTGCCCATGAGGATACCCGCGTAAGGCCGGTCGTTGAGCGGCGGATTTTGAGCATTGGTATTGAAGGGTGTGAATATGTACTGCGACAATTCGATAGCAAATCGTTGCTGCCCCTCACCCAGGAGGGTATGCCCCAGAGCAGACAGCGGCCCCGGCAATTGACCGGTGGGAGAGGTGTACGCAAGACGCTCGCCGCTTGTGTAGTACATGTCCGTGCGGCGTGGAACAGAGTCATTTTCGAGTTGAATGGTGATCGTATGATTCGGATCGACAACAGGCTGCGCGCCAACGGCAATCGATCCCCATAGTGGCCATGTCGCGAGTACCCAGAGCGGCTTCACAATCAGATTGAGTCCTCAGTGGTGGGTGGCAGAATGCAAACGAATGCTATCCCACGAGCAAACAACATGGCACGGCCAAATTCCATCAGGTATCGGCGTCAGAAGGTCGGTCTTCTGACTGTTTGATTGTCAAAACTCCTTCCACGATTCCGGAGGTAACGCTTTCGCGCAGGATCACGTCTGGAGAGAAGACGATGATTTGCTGCCAGGCGGCGGGTTACCGGGTCTGTCCCTACGATCATCTCCTGAAATCGGTGTAAAGCTCGTACCTAATCGCGCAGCCCAATTTTGGTTCCATTCACTGACAAAAAAATGGCGAGTTACCGTCTGATCCGAGGATTACCGCTCACGATCCGGTGGGTGAGCCTGAGCTTCCGAGGACCATCGGCCATGGGTCTTCAACATGATTTCTCCCCGGATCGAGGGTATGTAGCTGGGAGTACCTTTCAGCCGCGTGGTAACGTAGGCATCCCTTTTGATGTCCCATCGCTTGAAGTTGTGAACAGTTACCACTCGCGCCTCAAGAATTCTTATTATCCACATATGGGGAGCCGGGCTTCGGATATTAGTCCGAGGTTCGCCCTGGCGCTCTTGCACGGCTTTGGGGACAACGAGCATGATCCGATGGCATTGGCCGACTGACGAAGCAGAGCGGGCGTTGACAGACGGAGGACCCGCTGAGACGGTCCAATCCAAGGTTTATCATCGTGACGCCCCGATAGCCCGCGCAGAGGCTGTCACTGCTGGTGGTTGACGGAATGCGGATTTTGAATTCAGACCAGCGATATGGAGTCGCGGCAATTTCGCTGCATTGGCTGATGGCGACGCTGATCGTCGCTTTGGTGGTGATCGGAATTTATATGGTCCGGCTTCCTGATGTTGGCTTCAACGTCAAGAAGATTACGCTAATTCTGGTCCACAAGGAGATCGGCGTGTTGGTACTGGCTCTTGCCATCGCGCGGCTAATCTGGCGTCAATTGAATTCACTGCCACGCTTGATCGAAACCATCCCAGAATGGCAGAAGGTAATTGCAATCCTGGTGCATCTCTGCTTCTACGCTCTCATGATAGCCCTGCCGGTCACTGGCTGGGTAATGTCGTCCGCCGCTGGCATTCCGGTCTCTTTTCTCGGTCTTTTCACGTTGCCCGATTTCGTCCCGCACGACGACATCCTGTTTGGATGGTTAGGCCCACTTCACAATTGGCTCGGCTATGCGATGGCGGGATTCATTTGCCTGCATGCGGGCGCGGCGCTCCGGCATCACCTCCTACTTCGAGACGAGACTTTACGGAAAATGCTTTGGTCTTCAGATTCTTGAGCCTGCCGCTCAGCGAACCGAATTCATCACGAACCGCGTAATCTCCCGCAACGCATTGGCCACCGCATCGTTGGCCGCGAGCACCCCTGCATACGGAAGCGCATCCCGCATCGCCTCATGCTCAACGATATCATGGCCAGCAATGGATCGTCCCGATGCGTCGAACAACTGGACACGTAGCCTAAGGCGTAGCACGGGCGGGCTTGCCGTATAATCCTGTATCAGTTCCAAAACTTCAGTTCGAAGCGTATAGCTGGCGGGCTCAGATTCGGGCGGACTCAAAATCGCACGAAAAAGGCCACTCTGTTGCAATGTCCGAACCAACAACGGGTGGATCATCTGCGCGGGTGTTCCCGCCCATTGATTGTCCCGGAAATAGGCAAGTTGATACGATTTCACGCTGTAGGCCATGCGCGTGGTGTCATAGGCCGCGCTGGTCTCGGGAAGATGAACCAGTAAGGTGGCCGGGAGCGCGGCCCGGATGGGCACGTGATCCGGCACCTTATTGAGGATTGCCGTCATCGGTTCGGATTTTGGCGGTAAAAGCAGCGAGCACCCCACAAGCCACGGGACAGCAGCAACTGCGCATACGAAGCAATACCGCCTCACCGTTCCCCCGGTCCTGGCGGCGTCACTGTCCCTCGGACGAACGACGACGGGTCTCTTGTAATTCGTTCGACGATCCCGTTCAGGGAATGAGTGAGGCCATCAAGATCGTCAAGTGAGTGGTAGAGGCGCGGCAGGGCTTGCGTGTGGAGTTCTTTGAGGGTGGCGTTGCTCGTCTCAAGCACCGGCCTAATGTCCCGGCTGTCGATTTCGGCGTTAACGAGGAGCGAGCGCAATCGTGCGTCGTTCGCTGTAAGCATCGCCGTGATGTCCTGAAGGCCATCCAACGTGCGCTTCAACGATGCAATCGTCTTATCATCCAGGAGCAGACCGATTTCACGGCTGTCATGGTCAACGTTGGCGATGAGTGAACCCAGCCGCTCATTGTTCGCCACCAGCGTAGCCATGATTTCTTGAAATCCGTTTAACGATAGCTTGAGCGATACGATGGTCTTCTCGTCCAGCACAGATTTAATCAATTGTGTCAGCAGCCGCACCTGTTGCACAGCGTCCGCGACGGTCGTGTCCATGGTATCCGTGAGCGGCGGCGCGGCTGGAATGGCGGCATACCGCTGGCCTGGCTCGATGACCGGCGGTCCCACCTCAGCACCAGTATCTTCCAAAGCGACATAGACGTAGCCCGTGAAACCACGAGCCGCGAGGCCGCGCGACGTGATCGTCGCCACCGTTGCTTTTGAAATCGGTGCATTTCTGGCAACGCTTACCCGGATGCCGACTGTGCGGGCATCAATCAGTTCGATCCTCGTTACCTTGCCGATCTCGACGCCGTGCAACTCCACCGGTGAATCAGTGATCAGTCCGGAAACCGGTTCGTGTGTCTCGATTTGATAAGTGGTGTACTGACCGAAGGACCAACAATACCAATATGCCACGCCCAGACCGCCGACGCATAGCGCGACGATGAAGATCAGCTTCGCTTTCAAGTGCGCCGACATACACCGATCTCCAACTGCCTCCCCTTGTCCATGGCCCCCAGACCTGGAACGTCACGTCGTCGCGCCCTGCTCGCGCAGAAATATTCAAGGTGCTTTTTGTCCTCGGCCTCGATGGGCAGGGAACGGTACGATACGAGCAAATCACATAGCACCGACACCTCCGCGAGCGAAGCAAACTCCCAGAGCCGATGCATTTCATGACCCGTGACAGTCGGTGCCTGTTGCTGGGATAGTGCCGCAACAGCCTCAAGTGCTATAATTCGTGGCATGGCACAGGGAGGGTTTCATGCGCGAATTCATCGTCGCTCTCGGGTTATTGGCCGGGGCCACTGTTCCGGCGGTTGCCGCTGTCAACGAGCACCAACCGATGACAACCACTGCGATTAATGTCCAGCGTGGGGGTCACGGTGGGGGCAGCTTCGGAGGCGGTCGAAGTGGCTTCGCAGGCCGAGGCAACTTCGCGTTCCATGGTGAAGGGTTTCACGGTGGTGGGTTTGGATTTCATGGTCATGATTTTGGTCCGCGATTTGGATTTCGTGGGCCGTTCGTGCGGTTCGGTTTCGGTGGGGGCCCCTACCCGTATTACTATGGCTACCCGTACTACTATCCCCCATACCCCTATCCGTATGGATACCCGTACGGATACTGATTCAGCGATCTATCGAAACGAGACCATTTGGATGCCGCCAAAGTGAGCGTCCCGACGAGATCAGCGGCTCGGCCTGGGCGAACGGGATGAGCCCGTAATTTCGAGGTTCCCGACACCGACACTGCGAGGCGCGGCTCGGACATTTTTCCCTCACGGGCGGGCTGCGCCCTGATCGAGAAACCGGAGGACATGGCCGCGCTCGATTGGCCCCCTCGCGCGTCCAGAGCGTGGCCACAAGCTGGTGCTGATCGGTCCGGCTTTCATTCAATGCCGAACGATGGTCGAGGGGCAGGTCGGGCCTCTTGAAGTTCGAGGATATCGTCTCCGTGTTTGCCAGGCACGCAGGTCATTTTTATTTGACAAATGATCAACGGAATGTTACGAGATTGGCGCAATGTCATTGGGTTAAGTGGGCGATAACGGGGCTTAGGATGAAGACCTCTGCAAAGACTTCGATAGAATTATCAGTCTTCCAGGGGTGGTACATCCGTCTACAGAACCCGAGATGAGCGCCTCTGCCTTAATTCTCGTGGGCATCATTGCTGGCGGTGGCGCGGGATTACTTGCCGGGTTGATCGGAATTGGGGGCGGCATCGTTATCGTTCCCGTGATTTACTTTGGGCTCCTTCATAGCGGGATGTCTGTTGACACAGCGGCGCATGTCGCGGTGGCCACTTCTCTCGCGGCGATAGTGCCAACGGCCATCGTATCATTCCTCGGGCATTGGCGCGCTGGCAATACCGACATTGGCTTTCTGCGCGACTGGGGACCGGCCATAGCCGTTGGGGTGATCGTGGCACAACTCGCCGCTCCTCATGTACGTGGTAGCCTGATGAGCGCGGCCTTTGGTATGCTCTGCATTCCATTCGCCGTCCGATTTGCCGCACCTCATCGCTTTCAGCCTGTTGTCGACCAGCCGCCTGGTGGCTGGTTTCGCCAATTCGCTGGAATCGGGATAGGAGCTACATCTGGTTTCGCTGGAATAGGCGGCGGCATTCTCACCAATATCGTAATGACGCTCTCGGGACTGCCGATGCACAAGAGCATCGGTCGTGCCGCTGCGGCTGGCGTCGTCGTCAGCATACCGGCGACAATTGTCGCATTGCTCGCGTCCAGGACACTGGATGCGACCGGGATCGGCAGCGTTGACATCGTATTATGGGCCTGCATCGCGCCCGCCCAGGCAGTAGGAGCCTGGTTCGGGGCGCAATTGGCCTCGGGGATTGCAGCAGAAAATCTGAGTCGTCTACTTTCAATAGCATTGGGATTCACCGGGGTCACAATGTTGTATTCAAGCGTGATGTAGCGAGGAGCTTCGAGCAAATCCACGGATTGTTTGGCTTCTGCGCATCCAGCAGTTCTCTCGGAAACGCCCCGGTCCTACTGCCTTTCCTTGAAGGCGATTGATTTCTGCCTCCATGGCTTCTGGCAGCATAGCCATACACATGCGCGATCTCCGCCGCACGGACAGTGACGGTAAGTGAGCCCAATCCAATTCCAGAAACTTCACAACCTTCGTCGCTCGACGGCTTGCTCCGTGCTGTCCGCCTTCTCGATCTCATCGAGACCTGACTGCCTCCGGTGACGAATAAACACGTCAAAATGTCACGTGAAAACGCGCGATAAGTTCCGCAACTATGTTGCAGCGCACCAAGCCTTCCCGGTATAATGTGTCACGCCAAGGGGCACGCCCAATGAACGGAAATCGGCATACGGATTATCTGATTTTGATGATTTTCTTCCTCGGGTTTCTCTGCCTCTCGAAATCGCTGTACGCGGTGATAGAGGCGTATGCGATCATTGCCGACCGTGCAGGTGTTGTGGAGACCGACTATAACGCGAGCGAATTAACTTTCGGGTCCGCGCTGTAACCGCGTCGGCGACGCCATTATAGAACCCGTGACGCCAGGATACCGTCGATCACCTTCTCAGCCTGAAGTATCACGTCCTCTTGGCTGGGACCCCCGTATATGCCCGGATCGTGGCGAACACGGTTGGGGCGTCTGATGGCGGAGCGCCACGGCGGCGCGTCAGGCGCGACGTCGACGTGAAACTCGACGCGGACGCCAAATTTTCAGTAGCTGCGGAAGGTGACGGATAACGCCGAGGCAGTGGTGGCCCATCATGCGTTGCCGGTCGTGTATTCCACCTATCCGTGGATCAGCAGATCGCATCGGGATGGCTGCCCCTTTACTTCCTTACTGAGGCCGACAGTGCTATCAAGCCGCCAGGGCTGGGGGGCAAAGTGAACTGGCTCGTGCGGATTTTTGCATGGCGGTCGAAGGAGTCTGCCATCGTCCGATGGTCGGTGGTGTTTGGCCTATTTGGCCTCGCTCTCGCGACCCGACATGCGATTGGCTTCCTACATGGCGGAATCCCATGGCTGATATTTTTTCCTGTGCTACTCATCGTCACGGTTGTGTTCGGTCGGGCGGAAGCACTGGTTGTCCTCGTCCTATCCGTGATTGCAGGTGTTTACCTGTTCCTACCGCCAGGTATGAACCTGCTGCCCGTGGGCTGGGTGGTGGTGGGCGTATTTTCCATCGGAGTGATTGGCGCACTGAAGACACTGGCTGAGGAACTAGCCGAGGCAAATGAACGACAGCGGCTTCTATTCCGGGAAATGCAACATCGGATCGCCAATACATTGCAATCCGTCGTCGGCGTGCTCGACAGTGCCAATCGAAAGATTGATCGGACGAATACGGAAGCCAAGAATATCCTTGAGGAAGAGATGCGGCGTATCATGGCTTCCGCCGACATACATCGACGGCTCAACGATCCCAGACTGTTCGAGCTTGGCCTGGCGTCGATAATACGAGATGCCGTGGCGACGGTGATCGATGCTGACTCGATTAACGTCAGCATTGATGTTGAGGAGGTCAAATTATCTTCCGACCAGATGACCGCCACCACGATGCTGGTGATCGAATTTGCGTATAATGCTCAGAAGCATGTCTTCGAGCGTGGCCTCGGTTCAAATTTCACACTTTCATTGAAACCATTATTGGACGGTCGCGCTGCGCTCTCGGTGACAGACGACGGACCTGGTTGGTCTCAAAGCAGTGCTTGCCATACTGAGCGAACCTTGGGTCAATCCATCATCCGGGGTTTGGCAAACCAACTCGGTGGAACCCTCAGTGTAAAATCGGAGAAGGGAACAAAGGTCAACGTGGTGTTCCCAACAATGATGGAGAACAGGTCTCCGGCGAATAAACCCAGACGTCGGTTAGTCCGGCCCGTCAAGCAATATGACAAAGTGACGAATGGCAACGAAGAAATCGGTGGGTAGGCTTTTCCTAGTGGAAATCGAATGTGAAGCGCGCACACCTCCTCAACCGCGTACTCCGAAACTGCTATTGCAGGTTGCAACCATCGAACATTCATGGCATCGGCGTCTTTGCCGTTCGCGACATTCCGAAGGGAAGGAATCCCTTCAGGATGATCCCTAAGTATGGCGATATAGGATACGTGCGAATTACCGAGGACGAGTTGGACGCCCTGCCGCCAAAGTTGTCGGAAGTTATCCGGAATTTGTTCATTCCGACTGATGGAAAAATGCACATTCCCAACCATGGTATGAACATGATCAATCTCAACTGCTACCTTAATCATTCGGCAACACCGAACATGTGCACCAAAAACGGATACGATTTCGTGACTTTCAGAAAGATATTGGTTGGCGAGGAATTGACAGTCGACTATCGAACATATGGTGCCGACGAATTGGTTCGCGTCAAATAGCACTGCAAGCCATTAGCGGGGCAATTCAAAGGCGTTGCTTTGAATCATGATGTGTTGCACGTATCTTTGCTTGTCCACAGACATTGGCACAGCAATGCCACTGATGGACAACAATACCAGCACCGGATTTGGTGAGAGACGAAACTACCTTATACCATTAAGGTCATTTCGTCTCTGACGGATTTCGCATAACCCAACTGGACCACGCCAATTACTTCATTGTTGGCACCGATCCGGCAAAATCGTCGCTGGTGCTACTGCATCGCTGTGGTGGCAACGAACACGATATTGTCGCATTGGCCGGGCTCTGAGCGGGCGTTGACATGCGAAGAAGATAAAGGTTAGCAGGTCGTGCAGGTTTTAGTGCCATTGGCATGGTAGACCTTGGCGCAGACTTCGACCCGCCGAGACGGTCCAATCCGTAGCTGACGGAGAGACAGCAATGACCAACCGCTCTTTTCCTGTATTGACGGCGATGTTGCTAATTTCGGCGGTTATCGGTTTCGCGAGTGCTCCGCTCGGAAATTCCGCCGCCGCACGAAGCGGCGGGTGGGGGGGGTTGTCTTGCAACCTTGTTGCCGACACAAAGGACAACCCGGAGTGCGCCGCTTACCTCAAGAACAAGTCCCAGGATTTAGCCTCTAAACAGAGGCCACAGACTGTCCCACTGAACCGGTAGTGATCCCGCCTTCGAAGGGGGGCCAAAGTATACCGGTCCTGATAGGCCGATCATGAACCGGGAAGACGGCAGCGCTCAGTTGCGATGTCTATCGGGATCAGCGGAGCGAAGGGACCAGACAAGCGGCCCGCCTTCGACCAGATAACGGACACCCTTGATCCGCTGTACCTTGCCGTGCCTGTACTCAAGACTGAGGCTAAAGTCCAGCACCCTGCTGAATGTCCTCGTCAGAAATTGGATTATTTGCGTTCGCCTGTTGATCGGACAAATATCGCAATTGGACCGGTGTCGTTGTGTCGCCGGGCAATATAATTAGCTGAGCCGACTGTTTCGGTGTCATGAATGTATCCGAACGTGCAGGCGTCGTATCGGTGGTGGACGCTCGGTGTGGAGAGGGTGAGACGACTCCAGCGCATCCGGCCATGCCAAAAGCAGCCAGAGGAAGCAGCAACAGCGAGTACCGCATCGAACATCTCCTTTCTGACATCGAAAGGGTTACGTTTCACCTGCCGTACGTCATGCGTGACACAGCTAACGGGAGGTGGTTCGGAGGGATCAGCAGTGATCTCAGTCCTTGCCGCAGATTGTGATGGAAAACCGATCAGTCAAGCAGTGGATCGTTCTCGCCTGTCTAAAATGGCTGCATTGTAAGGTGTCAGCTATGTTCCTCGGTCTTGTTCAACTGCTTTGTCCAACTACGCGCCCTGGTCTGACCTCCGCCGTAGAGGGGGGCAGGCGTTCTCCTCAACTATCAGCACGGGTTCTCTTGTCAGGCCAGGCGACCGAGCAGCAGCCCCAGGATCACCTGCGACACCCTCACCAGGCTCAAAGAAGAGGTACACGCCACGCGAGGGCCAAATCATTCGGCCATCGCTACCAGCCAAGGTCCGTTTGCCGTCCAGGACTGCCGAATATCTGTGTTATGATGGAATCGGAACTTTCCGAGGATGCAAATGCGGGCAGTACTTTATCTGAGAGTCAGCACAACTGATCGTCAGACAACTGAAAATCAGCGTATGGTTCTCGCCAAGGTCGCAGAGCATCGTGGGTGGGAGATCGTGGAAACTTACGAGGACATCGGGATCAGTGGAGCGAAGGGACGCGACAAGCGGCCTGCCTTCGACCAGATGCTCAAGGATGCCGTGCGGCGAAAGTTTGACGTGACGATGTGCTGGTCCATCGACCGCCTCGGCAGGTCTGTCCTGCACGTCGCCAACGCCATGGCCGAATTGGATGCGGCTGGTGTTGCCCTCTACTCCGACCAGCAAGCCATCGACAGCACCACACCGATGGGACGCGCCATGATCCAGATGGCGTCAGTGTTTGGCGAGCAGGAGCGGCAGATGATCCGCAGCAGGGTCGTGACGGGCCTCAACCGTGTCAGAGTGGAGGGTAAGAAGCTCGGTCGCCCCATGATTGGTAGCAAGGTCCGAGGACGCCATCAGGCAGCACCTTGATGCCGGTCACGGCATCCTCAAGGTGGCGAGGATCGTTGGTGTTGGGTCGGGGACCGTGCGGAGGGTGAAACGGGAGATGGCGGCAGTTTGAGGCTAGATGGCGTCCAACCTCTATGCCATTCCCAGCAGGGTGGAGTCTCTGCGCCGCCAAAGCGTCTGGGCTGTCGTTCCAGACGGCTGTTCTTAGCCCCCCGACTGCTTCCATCAGCACGGTCGAAGCAGGTCCTTGCCGACCTTTCAGGAAATGTAGGACCTGAATTCTAGTAATTTCATTCCTTCAACTCACCGAGCATACGGTATGCGCTGAATAGAAAGAACATACCGAGCAACAGCCCCACTCCCATTGTCCAGTACTTGAAATTGTGAGTCATGGCCTCCGGCGAAAACAGCGGCAGTACTGCGCCTGTGGCGAGAGAGATCACTCCGAGATTATTGAAAAACGTGGCCGCATATTTCACTCTTTCGTTGTACACTAGGTTGCTCATGTCCTTCCCCCCCGCAAACGCGATGAATGAATGTCTGGCAAAGAGTTGCAATGCAAGCGTAACTTACGTTGCAGGGTTGTCTGCCAGCACCTCCGAACACGCTTCCGAACATCGTCGTCCTGCTTGAAACCAAGAAGGTCAATCTGCGGGTGCTGTCGATGTCTGGTTCACAGCCGTTGGATACAGCCACGGCGACCGGTCGGCTCATGATTGCTGTTCATTGGTGCTGTGGGACAAGCCGAGCGTGAGACAATGTTGGAGCGACGGCGCGAGGGCATCGCCAAGGCGCAGAAGGAGGGGAAATATAAAGGGCGTGCTCCAACAGTCCGGCGACGAGCGGACGAGATTATCAGGCTGAGGGAAGCGGGCATCACGCCGACCGAAATCGCCATGAGGCTGGGAATTGGTAGGGCGAGCGTGTACAGGATTTTGGGTTCCAGTGGTGGCGAGAATAGCCAGCAATCCGCGTGAAGTGGTGACGAAGGTGTGCTACAAGGGTGATAATCGCGCCATTGGCACGCCTGTCCTATTGGACACGACAATAATAAAAAGGGAGCCTCGCAATGAGCACGACGGTCGAGCAGAACAAGTCCGTGATCCGGCGCTTCATCGACGCATGGAACAGCCGTCAGCCGGATGCGTTCGACGACCTGATCGCGGCGGATGTCGTCCGCCATTGTGAGGCTGCATCGGGCATGGAGGCTCAGAGTCTTGATCAGGTCAAGGAATTCCTGCGACAGGATACGGCCTCTTTCCCGATTCCGTTCAAACCATCAAGCTTCTGGTCGCCGAAGGAAATCTCATCGCCCCATAGACGACTTATGAGGGCACGCAGTAGGGACCAAGCCGCCGCGTTTCATTCGTCCATTGTAGCAAATGAAAGCCAGCCGATACCGGTCTAGGTAGATTCCGTGCCTATCGGTAACACGATGGAGTCCTTACCTAAGAACGTCTACCAAAAAAGGAAGGAACTACTCCATGCGCTATTCACTATTACTACTTCCCCTGGCCGCTTTGGGCTTGGCTGGTTGTGTCGCGCCCGAACCGACTCAAAGAGTAACTACGACGTACACCCCGGCGACAACGACCACGTCCGTCACACCGGTCGGCGCGCCGTATGGTGCCCCAGCACAAACCACGACGACGTATGTCACACCTGCTCCTGGGTCGTATGCTGCGCCAGCGCAATCCTCGACGACAACCTACACAAACGATCCTTACGCATCTCCGACACAGACCACGACCACGACTCGCCGCACATACTGATCCATTTCGCCACTTGAGAAAAAAAGCCCCGCTATTTTGCGCGGCTGGGCGACATTCGCTCTCGCCGACGACTAACTTCCCTTGTCACCTCTCGAGCTACCATCAAAGTCACCGATGCGAGGCACCTGTAGGTGCCACGGAACTGATCTGACCTATCGCGGTAGGGCACCGGCCTTCTTGGTGTGCACACCCGACTTCGCATATCTCTGACACGGCATGCGATGAACTGGAACACAGGCTCTAAAAAGGTGGAGCTTGAAGCTCCTCTACAGCCAGAGCATTAGTGCCTGCTTCCGCCGCCCTCACCGACATATCCCGTCACTGGCCAGCTTGAAAAAAGATTATCGGTGGTGTAGGCGAACTATCCATGTTCCCCGGATTGGCAGGAGTCGTCGGAGGCGCGGTCGGGTTGGTTGTCCGGAATGGGGGATATTGACTCCTTGCCGAAGCACTGCCGATGCAGGCGGCGGAGGTAACCGCCCCCGAAGCGGCTACCCTATCGCCTGCCCCCTTGACGAGTTGCCGGTGGGCGCTTGAACCAGCGACGTATGACACTTCGCGCGCACTTCATCCTCCTGATAATCGTCGAAGAGAACCAGAGGGTGGTGCGGACCGTGGACGCTCACCATGCGGACGCAGCGGCACCAGTCGGATCATCCCAACGTGTTCTGGATCGCTCTCGCTATCTCGCTGACCAGCGATAATGCCTGCGCTCGTGGGAGGGCGACATCAAGGGTCGATCTAACGCCGTTCATCTCGCCGACAAGATGAAGCACCATCGATCCCCCTTCCGTGAATGTTGGTGGGCTCGCAAAGTCGCTGATCTCAAATCTGCTTGTCATATTCGGTTCCCGTGATGTTGGGGAAGACGGGGGCAGGCGTGGTGCGGTCTCCCGCAGGTCGACAAGCCGTCTCGCGTCATCCAGAAGCCCGAATTTGCCGTAACGGTAATCAGTCGTGGGTCCGGGTAACTCTAGTCCATCAGGAGTGCGGATTGTTGTTCGAAGTCCAGCGCCGTGCGGTTCGATTACGATGAGGTGGCCTTTGTAGTCGTGTTGCTCAGGCTCCATGTCGGCTCTCCGGTGGCGCTCAATGCGATATCACCATGTTTGATGCTCAGATAAGCCACTGCCATAAACTGTCGTGGATCACGAAGTCGCTTTAACGCCGGAACCTTTGGCATTTATCCGTTCTGACTTTCGACCGAGCAGTTTGGGTTAATCGTTCGACAGTTAGCGTCCGACTGGATAATGTCCGAGTGCCCGGCGTGGCATGGGGCCGCACGGCTTTAGTTCGTCCGGAGTTCCACAGTTTGTCGGGTTGAGTTGGTCGGCCCGGAAGCCTGGGGATGGCGCTCCATTCGGATCGGCGCTGTAAGCACCGCCCTTGATTCCGCTGTCAGATTGTGCATAGGCCACTGGTATAACTTGTGTGAAAGCCGCAAGTATCGCAATCACGATGAGATGACGCATTTCTATCTCCTTCGGTAGGACGGTATCGTCCGACAAATGAGCGGGTTTGGTCATGGAAAAATTGCGCACGTGTGACACACACCCGCGAGCCATGATTGATAGACTTCACAGGGCCGACAACGATAGCATCGGAATCTACCTATAAGCTGGCTTTCTCGACACGAAAGACACGTCGCCGAGTCGCCTTCAAGGAAGCACGACAAAGGCGTCCGACATAGAGATTGCGGCCACGTATCCCATGATTAAGGCGGCATTTCCCCTTACGTGGAGTATCCGCCCGTTGGCCCCGCGCTCTTTTCTCGCGATCTGGTTTCCTCCTCGTCGGCTGACGGCCTTCGTCGGCGGAGTTGCTGCCCGGCAGTGCATGCGACCACTCAGGATGGTTCGAGCCATGCCAACGCGCGTCATTGGGCAGAACTCAGGTGTCTGCCCTGGAATGGGTCACGGACATTCCGGGGGTCGCCGAGGTTCTCCTCTATACTCGGCCAAACTGTGATCTTGATCACAGTTTTCGCGGAGATACCGGGTTACTCTCCGGCATGTCTCCCCGGAAGTGTCGGCAACTCGCCTCCGAACTGCGCCGGTATGCGGATGATCATCCCGACTATTTGATTCATGCCAAGGACGCGGTCGAGGTTTCCCTACACGCCTCCGAACGGCAAAGCCAGCAGCATCTCTGTCGCAGTCATATTTGTTGCGGTGCCATCTTGGCATATGTGATGCACCGTATCTGGCCTCACCAGGGCACGAAGCCGCCACTCCTAACCGTGGGCAGAGATCACAACTTGCGCAATCCAACAACGGGCTGAAACATTCCGTCACGTTAGCAGGATGCATAGGGGGGACAGATGACACTGAGAAAATTCATCATTGAGCGTGACATCCCGGCAGTCGGATCGCTGGAGCGGGAACAGCTTCGTGGCGCGGCAGCGAAATCAAATGAAACCCTGCGCCAGCTTGGGCCGGATATCCAATGGGTCGAAAGCTACGTCGCCGACAATAAAACCTTCTGCGTTTATCTTGCCAAGGATGAATCCATCATCAATAAGCACGCGGAAGTCAGTGGATTTCCGGCCACGAAAATAACCGAAGTACGCAAGATGATTGACCCGACGACCGAACAAGCTGGTTAGGCGGATCAGCCTCCGCCGCCAACCTCTCCGTGGCCCCGATGGATGTGGCAGACACTCACCACCGACGATAACCCCAATAGCCACAGCCTCCGAAGAGCAGAACAAGCACAACGATTATCAGAATGGTCGACATAGCATCCTCCAAACCTGCGGGAAACTTCCTTTCCGCATCTGGTTGCAACATGCTTACATCGTTAGCCCCGGAATACACCTGGTAGGCACCGGATCATGTCACTCAAAAGAAAGGCGCGCCTTCGATGCAAACGAGACAGCGCGCCGAGTTTGGTTTTGGGAAGCTTTCATACACGAGGGGGGAGCCTCGTTATGCTATCATCCAAGGCTGGTCTGGCGGCGTCTACCCTCGGAATCTACCTACGTCGCCCCGGCTCCGTGGCTTGTACCCTGTCCCCATCAGGTCCAATGTCGGCTTCTGTCGGCTTCTCGACTGACAGGTGGGGTCATGTCATCATCAGGAATACAGGAGACCCTCTAACATCTTTTACTTCCCTGCTGGGTGCCAGGAGGCGAACCCCCTGATAGGGTCGAAACGTGGTGCCGGACAGTGCGCGCCGACGCCTCGGTATCTTGGTGCTGCGCCTGGGTGGACCTGAAAAAGACGCCCAGGGAACGCGACGCCTTACGCCGTAAGCATCACGCCTTCATGGCGCAGAGGGCAACCGACCAATCGAGTGGAGCGGCGCATTCAATCGTCAACCGCTGGATTTGGCCTGAGAACACGACAATGTTCGAATGTCCGCCGCGCACGAAGGCGACGATGCGCTGTCCAATCGCACTAAGCTCCGTCGCCTTGTCGACGGCGCATCGCAGGCTGGCGACCTCGCACAGAACCGCGCCATGCGACCCTTTCACCGTCCAGCTTGCCGTCTCGTGAAGGATGAACGCTAGCTCCTCGTCACTGCGCCGCGTCAATGTTCGGTTGATCATCAGAGTGGCCTTTGTTCCGTGAGCCTCCGAGAAAGAAGAACAATCCGGCGATAAGTGGGTTAGGTAAAGCTTCGGAATTTACTTATGACGAAAAAGAAAGAGCGAGAGCGGTGTAAAATGTTCCTGTTCGGCCCAATTTCTGGCTGACGAATGACGAAAGGGTGGCTACATGGCATTCGAGGACCAAAACTCGCTTTCGGTCTCGTGCGAGTGTGGAGACACACAGCTTCGCTCGCCTAAGTGGCTGCATGATCACCATGCACCCCGTTGTCCTCAATGCGACCGCGACCTCACCAAGCCCCGAGACGAGGCAATGGAGCAGGTGTTAGCGGCAGAAACTGAGTTATCCAAAGTCGATCTAACTCGTTAGCACCATCGCAGCGCATAAGTTCGCTCTGGAATGTTCCCAAGTTGATCTCACACAAGGGACCCGCCCAATGGCCGTCTTAATACGACATGTTTACCGAAGCGCGAACGGGGATCGCTGGATGCTGATCACCGACACTGTATCGGGGGAAAAAATAGTCAGACACGAGGCCAACCAATCCTCTGGTGGCCATGCGACAGACATGGGCGTCCAGGAGTTTCTGGACATTAGAGGGTCTGGGCCAGAATTTGCCGCGTTACGCGGCCTGCTCGACGAGCAGACAGTCGCCGGTAGTGGTTCCTGAGGGGCTCGCAAAGAAGGTCCGGTCGTCGACACCCACTGTCTTCGTCACGCAAACCGGGTGTTCGGATCGTTCGCCGCGCTGGAAATTCCGGTCGCTACCGGTGGTGCTTGTTCGGCGATCAGGGCGCGCAACTCCTCGTCCAATATCCTGGCCCGAGTGATTTCAGAAAGCCTTATCCATACGTCCGCCCCGACAAGTTCAAGGGCGCGAACCTTGGCGACGGAAAAATTGTAATCCATTTTGTGGCTTCTCCCGTTGTTGCCCGCATGCGGAGCCAGGCTTTTGATTGGTTCAGTCAGGCTCGCTGTTGCCGTGATGACTCTTACGGGGCTTCGGTAAATGCAACCGGCCCGGCTTCGATCCGCCATTTCCCTTTCCATGCCGTTCTTCATCCATCAGCGCCACAGACAAAGCCCTATTCGGCCTCGCGGCGACTTTGCGGTCGTGCATCAGCTTTCTGAAATCGTCATATTGGTTCAGATAGTCCTCTGGCTCAAGCTTCTGGAGAGCGGCGCATCTGGCTGCCGCCAGGGTGGCGGCGACAAGCTTCATAGAGTCGTGCATGATGAGTTGACCTCCAAATGGCGATTCACAATGACGGCACCGCTGCTGCTCCCGGCACGGTCTGCCAACCCGCCGAAGCTTACGGCCATCCGGCAACCCAAGGCGCACAGGCGATTTGACCACCCATGCGCCCCTTGAGGTGCTGTTTGGTCCCGAGTTAGAGAACCCGACCAAGACACAATCCCAGGCAGGCACGATCTCGTCGATACTCGGAATATACCTACGCCGCTCGTTTTCTGCCTCGGCGGAGGCGAAAGGCCGACATCACTGAGCGAATATCGGTACTGGCCGATTTCATCACTATTGCCATGGTCGGCCACGGCCTCACCAAGCCGCCTATCGCCATCGGGTTCCCCGCCATCATGGAGTCGGCGCTGCTGCTGACCTCATCCAAGGCTGCTGGCAGGTGCGATCCTGTCTCAGCCTCTATCACCGTTCAGGGATGATCCTCCTGCTCGTTTGGATAACATACCGATTCGATGATCGAGGGGAGAAGGAGAATTGCCGGTTACCAAGTGATGATGCTTGCTTGGCTCAACATACGAGTCATACTGGGCAGAGAATGCGACGATGAACGATGGAGGAGAAAAATGATAAGCCATAGCGATGAGGTGGCAATCAGGGAAATCCGAAACCAGTGGGAGATCGCATGGAATGCGCACGACATGGAATTGCTCGCATCACTGGTGACACCCGGTGTTGATTTCGTTCATGTCATGGGAGGATGGCTTGGCGGGCGGGACGTATTTCAAAGGTACCATGCTGAACGTCATGCAGCGCAGTTTAAGAACAGCACAACTCGTTCGGGTGGAATGTCGATTAGGCCACTAACACCGGACATATGCCTCGTTCACGTGAATTGGAGCATGTCAGGCGATACGGAGTTTGATGGTACGCATCGTCACCAGCCCCGCGAGGGAATTATCACCTGGATTGTAGTTCGAAGCGGAGAGCGGTGGTTAATCGATGCAGCCCACAATACGAATATAAATCAGAGCATAGTCGGTGCTGAGTACCGCAAACCTACTTCGTAGGTCAATGCAATCGCCAGGCAACACCACCACGACTATTTTTGGCGGCCCGAAGCCTGGGTCAGAGTCACCTGGTGGCTTTTTTCGGTGTGGTGCGAAGACCGTGCATCTCGGCGAAATCGCAGGAGAACGGCGGCGAGGTTGTGATGAGACTGGTTACGGATCAGCCAGAGCATCTCGGGCTTTCTATGTCAGCCCCTGGACACAGGCACAGCGACCGGGCGCTCGATTGGTGCGGTCGGCCAGGCCGAGCGTGAGACCATGCTTGAACGCCAGCGTGAGGGTATCGCGAAGGCTCAGAGGGAGGGAAAATACAAGGGTCGCGCCCCAACAGTCAGGCGACGCGCTGACGAGATCGTTCGTCTGAAAGACAGACGCTGGCTGGACGCCGACAAAGATTGCCATGATGCTCGGGACTGGTGGGGCAAGCGTTTATCGGGTGACCTGTTTTCGGTCAGGATCGATTCAAGTACCTCATCCGTGCGGCGTGTTGTTCGAAGGTTGACTGGAAGGTGAATCATTGACGTATTCCCGATGGGTTTCTCCTTGACGGTGTCAGCCCGCGATCCTGGCGTTCCGCCCTTCATCGTCAAGACCATTTCACGGAGGATTGATTTGCTGCGTGGCGGGACTTCGAATGGTTCTCCGACACTTCACCGACACATAAACTGGCTTTCTGCACATTCTTGCATTGCCCATTGACAGACCCTAAATTAGATGACCACGTAGAATCACCGTGGCGTCCCCGTGCCCCGGCTCAGCCTTTCTTCGCACCCTCCGCGCAGGCACAGGTGGCCCCTACGGGACGGCCAATAATCCTGGGGAAGGCCTGCACGATCCGCAACTCCCGAGCAGGCGTTGAAGCAAAATTCATGCAAGACGCCACCTGTCCAACCGATCAATTGCGAGGCCGGAGCACACGGGTCACGAACGTCGTTTTCACGTCGCCGAACACGATACACTTTGATGCGATCCGCGATGCGGCTTGCTACACTTCCAACTATGACGATAAAAGCAAGGCTTGGTCGAGGACTCTCCTTGGTCTTCCGAGCTTCTTGCAGTGCCTTCGTTGCCGCTTCCCGATCTCTATCAGAACAAATTTAGAGAGCGTCCATGTACCGTATCTTCGCCCTTCCCGTCGCTGCGTTTCTTGCCGTAGGCGCTGGGCCACCTAGCCTGCCGCTTGAAACCGCGCAGGCGAACGCGCCCAAACAGATTCCGCCGAAAACCTGCAAAGCCGGTATAATGCAGAGGCTTTACTGGTTTCGGGTATCTAAAGACGGTCAAGGCAACACGATTGTCCTATTCAGAGGTTTTGATAAATCGAGTGCGTATGAGGGACTTCCGGAGCCGCCGGACAGCTTTAAGGGGGCATATCCATATCACGGCGACGTGGACCCGATGGGAAGGATCACCTTCACGTCGCTCAAAGGGGCCTTCGTAATCCTCACCCCGATTGGCGCTACTTATCATGTCGAGCTTCGAGGTTTTGGGCAAACCGATGCCAAATGCTGACTGACAGTTCCATTGGCTAGTAGTCGACGACCGTCGAGATTTGTGCTTTTGTTGGAACTAAGTCACGAAGCCAAACGGGGAGATGACAGCATGATCGAATACAGCATGGAACACATAGTGTCTTATACCGGAAAGTTGGCCCAACCCGAGGTGATTGGCCCTGTTCCGGAAGGCATCAGGGTGAATTTCTACGTCACGGGCGGGTCAATGACCGGTCCAAAATTGTATGGGAAAGTGCGGCCAGTGGGTGCGGATTGGCTGACGCTGCGTAGAGATGGAATAGCCGCGCTGGACGTGCGAGTGACAATGGAGACCAACGACGGTGCCCTAATATATGTGACCTATTCTGGCATCATTGATCTTGGCGAGAACGGGTACGAAGACTTTCTCAAGGGGGTAATGCCTCCGAGCGGAACCGCTATTCGGATATCGCCACGCTTCCAAACATCGCACCCTAACTACATCTGGCTCAACCGGCTGCATTGCGTTGGAGTTGGCCAGGCATTTCTCGAACGTTCCGAGGTCGCCTATGATGTCTACGCGGTTCGCTAATATGTTAGCCGCGCAGGCTGTGTACACGACCTACCGACGATAATCGGAAG
>Ga0206992_1043_pt1 | contig 26475 bp, 26 predicted proteins | sample Alteio_BWMinCont_6_FD_153267 | JGI IMG/M metagenome (GOLD analysis project Ga0206992, IMG submission 153267) | Enriched cells from forest soil in Barre Woods Harvard Forest LTER site, Petersham, Massachusetts, United States -... | ecosystem: Environmental > Terrestrial > Soil > Temperate forest >... | reverse complement strand
TTGCCCGCGGCGTTGAACAGCACACTGCCCGAGGCGTTGATCGCCAGCTGGTCGACGGGCAATTTCTCAGGGGAGAGGTCTTTTTTCAGCAGCGCGCTAAGGGCTTTGGCCAGTTTCTCGTGATCGAAAGCGGGCGCGCGGAGCCCTTTGATCGCGTCGACCGCGATGAATTCGTGCGCGCCGTTGGGCAGGTTGTTGCGATACCAGAATCGATTGCCGTCGGCGCTCCAATGGGGATCGACCGCGGCGCGGAAGACCTTGTTGCGCGTTCGTTCGAAAAGCCGTTCGGAACGCTCGTAGTCTTCCTTGGTTCCTTGACTCCAGCCTGGCGATGGGCAGGCAACGGATGCGGCCATCGCGAGAAAGACAAGAACAATGGAACGATGGGGACAGTTCATGGTTGATTGCCGATGCTGCGTGAGGTTGGTGGCGATTCTCTTGCCGAATTCAGCGCTTCGAAATATCGCTTGATGCCAATTTCGCCCCCGGCCTCTGCAAAAGCACTTCGGCCGGAATGTCCAGATAGGCCACGAGATTGCGGATCATCGCCAGGCTCAAAGGACGATGCCCATTGAGCACTTCGGATACCTTGCTCTTGCTGCCAAGGCATGGAACCAGATCGTTCGGCTTGAGATTCTGTTGCTCCATCCGGAAGCGGATGGCCGAAACCGGGTCGGGCAGCCCGATTGGAAAGGCTTTTTCCTCATACTTCTCGACGAGGAGCAGCAGGAGTTCCAGCTCATCGCCCTTTTCAGTGCCCGGCATGGCATCGAAGATCCTCTCAATTCGAGCCATCGCGGCCTCATAGTCCGCATCCGTCTTGATGATTCTCGGTTTCATGGCGATTTGTTTTCGCTCAGAGACCAGCGCTCCTTGGAATGGCGTATCTCCAGCAGACATCCTATAGCATTGCGGCGAACCGGCGAACGGTGCAGTGATTTTGGCGCTGCGTCGATGAACCGAAGCCGGTATGATAACCCACTCAGATTCATTCTCGGCAGGATGCCCCAATGAATAGAGCCGACTGTCAGAAACTGGCCCAAGAACGAATCGCGGATGTCAAGGCGCTGCTGGCTGCCAAGCGATGGGCGCTTGCCTACTACGTCGCGGGCTACGCTGTCGAATGTGCGTTGAAAGCGTGCGTGCTGGTCCGCGTGGCCGGCGAGACGGAAGTGATTTTCTCCGAGAAGCGTTTTTCGGAGCGATGCTGGACGCATAACTTGGAACAGCTTTTCGATTGTGCCGGCCTCAAGGCGGCGTTCGAAGCTGACTTGGCAGCGGACCCATTGTTGAAGGAAAACTGGGTAATTGTCAGGGAGTGGAGCGAATCTAGCCGATACGATCCCGCGACGAAAGACGAAGCGGTCGATTTATATAACGGCATCACCGACAAAAGACATGGAGTGCTGACATGGGTCAAGCGATTTTGGTAGAGGAAATGAAAAAAGACGGAGCGGATCTGATCGAAAAACTCCTTGACGAGGGTGTCGAGATTACCTCCGCCTGCTGGCTCAAAGAGAGCGATGGCGACCGTTGGCATCTTTACCTAGTTACGCCGCTCGTCAAGGAAGGTGGTGCAAAGCGGCTTGCCTATCGTCGGGTTAACGAAGTGCAGCGAAAAATACCGCCGCAACCGGGAATCGACTATTCGACAATCAAAGTCGTGAGCCCGGACAGCCCGGTTGCGACGACCGTGGCCAAGATGCACGAGCTTTATCCCGGCAGAACCTCCTATGTCGGCGAGGGGCTATTCGGCAAGACATATGTCGACGCTGGCTTCATCTATGCGCCGTTGCGGGCAGAGGCGAAAACCGGCTGAAGATTCAGCAAATTCAAAGTGACAAAATCGCCGCGATTGGTCATTGCTGGGCCCGTTTGCGATAGTGCTGGTAGCTTTCCAGGATGGGATCGTCAGCATCAGCCATCGTTTTGTCGACAAGGGGATGCGGTTCCCGCGGGGCGTAGTCGTCTGGGGAATCGTCTTCCGTCGATCATTTCCAATTCTCCGAAATCTGTCGAATCGCTTCCGGCACAATCGAAATCATCTCGCCCCCGCACGCCAATTCGATTCCCGCGAAACTCATCTCAACCAATCGGCCATGCAGCGCCGCCCCGTCCGTTCGCTCAACAACAACCGATTTCCCCACCATGCCAATCCGCCATTTCCAGTCCACTTCCAGAACGGTAATTTCGCCATGCAGCAATCGATCGTACTCGAAATCGAGCTGGGCAATCAACTGTCGAGTCACCTCGCCGACATCGAACACCCGGCCGGCACAGAGGGAAAGCGACGCCGCATCGGGCAACTCCATTCGCTCGAAGTCTTCGGCCGATTGATTCACGTTCAAGCCGATACCGGCGACAATATGCCGGGCGCCGCCTTCGCAAAGAATGCCGCAAACCTTCTTACCGACGACGAGAATGTCGTTCGGCCACTTGATCCTGGCCTCCAAACCGGCGGTCTGGCGCAGCGTTTCGCAAACCGACACGGCCGCCCAGGCCGTCAGCACCGACGGCCGCCGTATGCCGGCGCTTGGGAAGAGCAGCACCGACATCAGAATACTGGACTCCGGAGGCGCCTGCCAGATGCGGTCGTACTGTCCGCGGCCGGCGGATTGGGCTGACGCGGTGACGACGAGGCCGTTGTTTTCGGGGTCGCTTGCAAAGGAGGCAGCGAGCGAATTGGTGCTGTCGACGGTCTCGTAGTGTTTGATCGACCGGCCGATCAGGCGGAGGGTTGGTGACATCGGAGATTGCTTGTGACTTTGGTTGCGATAAGATTTGTATACGACTTGCAATCGGCAAACCCTAATAGAAAGTTCGATATGGCCGCTCACGCACTTACCTCGTTGACGAGCGATGTCCGACTGCGGGATGTGACCGCGGCCGACCTCCCCATCTTCTTCGAGCACCAGCGGGAGCCGGACGCAAACCAGATGGCCGCCTTTCCGGCCAGGGACTGGGATGCGTTCACAGTGCATTGGACCAAAATTCTGGGCGATCAGACCAAGCTGATCAAGACCATACTCCTCGGCGAACACGTCGCTGGGAATGTCGGGAGCTGGGAGCAGGACGGTAAACGACTCCTCGGCTACTGGATTGGCAAGGACTACTGGGGCAAGGGAGTGGCCACCAAGGCCCTCTTGGAGTTTTTGAACATGGTCAAGGCGCGCCCGCTTTATGCCCATGTCGCGATACAGAATATCGCCTCGATCCGGGTATTGGAAAAATGCGGGTTCACGGTTTGCCGTGAGGAGACGGAGGCTCTCGAAACGCCGCGCGATGGGGTCGAGGAACTGGTTATGAAACTACAGGAAAGCTTGCAATTCGACTCGGAATCGCCGGATGAAAACCAGGAGCGAGTCGAGCTGGGACATGGCGAAGACAAGGAGCACGGCGAACCAGAGCAACCAGAATCTCCTCCAGTTGGTTAGCCGCCAAGGCCGGAGAGTGTTGCTCGTATTGAGGTGCGTCAATACCTTGCGGAGCGGGTGTGCTTTGGGGACCAGGGTCTCCATCTCGACGACGCGTGTCTTCCATGTCGGCTTCGAGGTGAAGTAGAAGAAATACTCGTCGTCGTCGATCGTCCGGGGCAGTTCCGCCGGGAATGACTTGTTCGCCCAGGCGCGGAAAGTGTAGTACGCATCATCGCGCCGACCGCGCGACCGGTACAGGCAGAACGGCAGGAACAGCATGACTTGCTCGGGCAGGAGCATCGAGCCCACCGCCTCCAGCTCCCACTTCAACCCCCTCGTGCCGCCGGCTTGAAGCACCGCCAGCGCCCCGCGGTCGGAAAGCAAGTCCATGACCAGGTCTTTCCAGTGGTCGTCCCCAACGTAAACGCGGGCGGCGCCAACTTCCGCGATTTCTTCCTCCGGACGGCCAATGGCCACGACCGGACCGAAACGACCGAGCATCCGCGACAGCTTGTCCTCAGTGGTCTTCTCGAACAAGGTCCGGAACCAGTCGTTGATGAGGATGAATTTGCCGGGGTGAAAGACTCCGTCATCCTGGAATGAACGGAGGTAGAGGATCGGCGGGCGTTGATCTTTCGTGAGGGCGTGTTTCGCCGACATGGCCCGGTGTTTCTTCGCCAGGGTCCAACACATTCGGCTCAGCGCGAACGCGGCCAGGAAGCTCAGAAGGTTGCTGCGAAGCAGAGGAATCCAGCAAGTGAACAGGATCACCCACGCGAGCAGGCCCCAGACGGCGGCGATCAATGGGTTTCGCCAGGGACCATAGACTTGGAATGACTTGCCGCCGCGCGTGTGATAGGTCCACTTTTCTCGCGAGCTGACGCCGCGCGCCACGGCGGTCACCAGCTCATCAAGCGCGCCTCCGAGGAGGAAACCGGTCAAATTCAGAACGAGCACGACGGGGAAGACGGCCATCCACACGTCCGCGGCTGCTTGCAGATGGTCAATCAGACTTGCCATTCGGAGATCGGCGCGCAAGGACCAGGAAAGCAGGTGGAGCAGCCCATATGTCGCCGCGCCGATCATGAGAAGCAGCGAGGAGAGCCACAGCCCCGCGTAAAGGCTGTGCCTGAATCGAGCGACGCTGGCCAAGGACGAAGCGCACATTCCCCCGAACAGGGCGCCAACAAAGACACACGCCAGTAGCGCGAAGGGTAAAGCGGACAGCGTGGCGCCGTACTTCGCCGCGAAGTCCCGGCCGAGAAAGGCCTTCGCGGGTTGTGCGAGGGTCATATCGGCCAAGGACGGATCGACGAAGTCAACGATAGAACGCAGCCAGCCCAGCGCGGCCAATCCGGCGATTGCCGCCGTGATGACGACGGCGGCATTCGTCGAATGCCGGCGCGCATGAGTCTTCGCGGCGGCCGCTTCGCGGCGCGGCGGGAGGGGTTCCGCGAGCGGCGACTCCGATTCCTCGATGGGTTGGGCAAAGGGAATCGTGTCGACGGGCTGGCCGCCGGCGATGGCTTTGCCGGCCGGGGCAGCCGCAGGCGCGGCCGGAACCACGAGGCGCTTCTCGCAACCCGGGCAGTTCACTCGCTCACCGCCAAGGTCGCCGGATGTTATCCAAAAACGGATCGAGCAGCGCGGACAGCAGAGAACTCGGGTCATGGTGTTCCGATCGTCGCTGGTTAAGCGTTGCCCTGAAACTCGGGACGGGAGTAAACGTATCCCGAACGAATGAGGAATTCAACCGTGCCGCGATTCCAATCCGGAAGGGGTCCCGTTATGAAACAAATGCGATATCGTGATTTGTTTGCTTGCCTTGTCGATAACATGAGAAGGGGCTTCCAGGGGCTTGATCTCGTGGAAGCAGAGCTGTTCATGGAACTTTTGCACAAACCAGAGTGGTGAAGCACCCTGATGAGCCGCCAATGCCAAACTTGTCCCCATTGCGGCGCGGCAATCCGATTCGCTGGAGACGCTTTCTGCTCCGAGTGCCGTAACTCATTCGATGCCGAGGACTGCTCGGATTCAGTCGCGACTCCCCAAGATGCCTTCGCCACGGCCAAACCAAGTTCGCCGCAGTTGTTCAACGCGACCCTCAGACCGCGCCGGCCGGCACGCGACGTCCGGCACACCGGTTGGTTTCTGTTGGTTTTCTATGCGCTTGCGGTTGTGTCGGGCGTTCGGGACATCTGGTTCTGGAAATCATCGTTGCTCGATCTGTTGATCCCCGTTGTATTCGATATTTGTCTTGGCTGGTGGGCCATCGTCGACTCTCGCCGTCGTAAGCACCCCATTCCGTTGCTGTCCAAACCATGGTTTTACCTGTTCGCATGGCTTTTGGTTCCGGGGTACGTTGTCTGGACCCGCGGCGGGCGCGGTTTGGGGTGGATTGTGCTTCACTGTGTTTGTTGGTGCGTGCTGGCGGTGGGCGCCATGTTCGTTGGAGGCGCGCTCTTTGGGGTGAGATGGCAGGGCGGTAGATAGAACGTGGCATCGATGATCGCGATTCCCGTCCCATCGTCTCCGCTATAATTCGCGTAGACGACGAAATGCGCGCACCGATCCACGACGCAACGGGTATTCCTCGATGAACCGACGCAAGATGTCGCCGCAAAATGGGACGGCTTCGCGGCCAGGTACACCGCGCCGCAATCGAGGTACTCAGCGCCCTACAGCGATAATACTGTTATCTGGGCGTCTTGCCGCGATAGACGGGCAAGGTGAAAAATGAACGTGACCCAGATCTTCGTCGGTTTCATGTTTATGCTCATGTTTTTTTTGGGTCGTCGAAGTGGTAGCCGTAAAGGTAGGCGTTTGGCGATTTTGGCCGTGGGCGTTTCGCATTGGGATACGTGTTTTTCGGGAAACCCATATGTTGCCTTCGCCGATCGATGCTATGCGATCGAAATTTGAAACGAGCAATTGCAAATTCAAGGTCGTCGCTTCACACATTTGCTTGTTCCGCTCGAAGACGAACCGGTCCAGACCCAAAGAGATGTCCTCCTCACTCCATGGTCGTCTTCGGTGGAAAGGCGGCCAAACAACTGTCGAGATCCGGATGCCTATCCTGTTTCCCGCCGTGTTCACGGTCGGGTGGTTGTTCGCTTGGACGATCGGTTTCGCAATGATGGCTGCACAACCGGGAGACTTGATTACTGGCCTGGTCGGGTTGCCTTTGGGATGGGCATTCGTGGGGATAATGCTCCACAAAATGCGCACCTCATTTCTGTCGGGGACTCACCAGGTAGTAAAGCAAATCGTGGAGGAATACCGGGCGCGAAGCGCAAATCAACCTTGATTGCGTATCAAGGCATCAAGACGCCGGCGCGGGCCGCGATACGCGCATTCTGTTCTTGCCTTTGTTACCCACCCCATCAAGTCAGGTACTATCTTCACAGGCGAGGCGACGGTGCGGCTCCAACGGTCCGATTCCCGGCGAGTGCGTTTGCGCAAAACTCGGAAACATGCCCCCCATCCCCCGATCGTCCCCTTGAAGGAGGCGATCATCGCAACGTCGTTTCGACCGAACCCGTTTGTGGGTCAGTTTCCGAGTTTTGCGCAAAACTCGGAAACATCTCTCCCATCTCTCCCTCGAGAGGAACCGATCATCGCAACGTCGTTTCGACCGAACCCGTTTGCGCAAGCGTCGCCTTTCGCTCCGCGAAAGGATGGTTCGGCCAGGGTCGCCTTTCGCTCCGCGAAAGGATGGTTCGGCCAGGGTCGCCTTTCGCTCCGCGAAAGGATGGTTCGGCCAGGTCGCGGACTTGCGCTGGGCAAGAACATCCTTTCGCGGAGCGAAAAGCGACACTTGCGCAAAACTCGGAAACACACTCCCCAAACTCCCCACACTCCCCTTTGGAGGGAGGCGGCTGATGAGACGGCGATAAGGTCCCCGATGGTAAGGAGCGTTTGTGCAAAGACACCCGTCACACCCGTGCATCAGGCAGTCGTCTGAATAAAACGGGCTAGGAAACCTACAGAAACACCCGTCACACGCTTCCATCAGGCATTCGTCTGAATAAGACGGCCTACGGAAATGTGCGAACAGACTCGTCCTTCAAGCAATCGTTCGAATCAAGCGGGCCAGAGAATTGTGCAAAGAGACCCGTCAGACTCGTCCTTCAAGCGGTCGTTCGAATCAATCGGGTGATCGAATGCCAAATACACCGTAACCTGATACCTATGCGAAACCACCACCATTTTACTATATCTGGAGATTCTTCAAACATGTTCAACCTCCGTTCTTTCTACATACTGGGCTTCTTCCTCTTGGCTCACCCCGCTCATGCCCAGGAAAAGAAACCCGTCCGCGTCGGCGTCCTGGGCATCGACAACTACCAGGCCGTCGCCTTCGCCCAGCTGTTCAACGACCCCAAGGCGACAGGCGACTTGGCCGGTGTCCGCGTTGTGACCGCTTTTCCCGGGACCGCCAGCGCCGACATTCCCGAAAGCGTCGAGAGCCTGCCCAAATGGAAGGCCCAGATGGTTCAATTCGACGTCAAGCTCGTGAACTCCGTGGAAGAGATGCTGCAAAGCTGCGATGCCGTTATGATCATGAGCCTCGACGGCCGCAAGCATCTCGCCGAGGCAACCGCCGTCCTGAAGGCGGGCAAACGCCTCTACATCGGCCGACCGTTGGCCGCGTCAATGGGCGACGCCGTCGCCATCATGCGTCAGGCCGAGCAATCCAAGACGCCTTGCTGGACCAGTTCGCAACACCGGTTCAGCCCCGGTTTCATCGGCATGCGCAATCACCCCGAAGTCGGGGCGGTGCTGGGCTGCGACGTCTATGGCGGTTGCCCAACTGAACCGCACCATGCCGAACTGTACTGGCACGCCGTCCATGGCATCGAAACCCTTTACACAATCATGGGAACCGGCTGCGTTTCGGTCCGTTGCACGTCGACGCCGTTGGTCGAGTCGATCACGGGCGAATGGAAGGACGGCCGCGTCGGCACTTACCGCGGCATCAAGAAAGGGGCGCTCAAGTACAGTGCGACCGTCTTTGGCGACAAGGGTGTTTCGGTCGCCGGCATTTACGGTCATGGAGTTCCAGTCAAGGGCGTGGTCCCAACCAACGACAAGTACATGGGCTATGAAGGAATCGCGATCGAAATGGCCAAGTTCTTCAAGGGCGGAGCGGTTCCGGTTTCGGCCGAGGAAACGCTGGAGATCTTCGCGTTCATGGAGGCGGCTCACGAGAGCAAACGGCAAAAAGGTGCGTTGGTGAAGGTGGCTGATATTTTGGAGAAGTACCGGAAGTAAGGTCGCAAGCGCGGTCGATTCGGCGCAACCAGAGTCCGAAATGGGTGCCAGTCGTGAGTATGTGTTAGATTATAGTGTCTTGACGAAAATGGAGGTAGAACTTGATGGCTCACCGCCCTCGACCGCCGCGAAAACGACGCACTCGGGAGCACGTCATCGCGGACTTGAGCGTAAATCACGTTGAACGCCAGGCGCTTTTGGCCGAATATGTAGTCGAACGATGGCTTCACGACTACGGGCTCGATCTGGTATTATGGACTTTTAGTCCGGAGGGAGAAGTGGAAGCCGGCGAGGTTCTGCTCCAGGTGAAAGCGACGGAACGTTTGAAATGGTCCAGGGACAAAGGATTCATTTCGTTCTCGATTGAACGAGCCGATTTGCGTAATTGGATTATTCAACCACAGCCAGTAATTCTGGTCGTCTACGATGTACTTCAAGATCGCGCCTATTGGATTTATGTCCAGGCTACCTTCACTGGAGTTCGACGATTTCGTGCAGCCCAAGGGTCAGAACGATGACGATTCGAATTCCGTCCACTCAGGTACTCGATCCAGATGCCATTCGCCGAATTCGAGGTTTTCGCGACGACATTTTGGCACAACAACAGGGAGTCATTCACCGTGATTGATCGAGTTACTTTCGCCCAATTCAATGCCATACTCGAACAGTTGGGCTTCCAGAAGACGGTCATTCCTGGTTCCCACGTCAACTACAATCATCCCGAGACAGGCGCATTCCTGCTCATCCAACTCCACAAGGCGAGCGATCTCGTCCCGACCTTCGTGCTGTTGGGTACCCGCGGAAACCTCGAAATACAAGGGGTGATCGCGAAGGAAGATTTCGAGAAAATGCTCCAGGCAGTCGCCGCATGACTTGGGCCATTCCTGCCTGCTGGGAACCTAACGCCCGAAAGCTCCAGAAATCTCGGAATTACAAATGAAAACTCTTGACACCTTCCCTTGCCTAGGTTCACATGATCCATAACCGTAATTTCAACATGTTCTTTCAATCTCGATTGGCATCGGTTTGGAGCCGGAAGCGATCCCGTCCCCGTTCAGGTCGGCCAAGGCATTCTAGACTCTGATCCATTGATTCGGAGAGTTCCGCACCATGCAGATGATTCCGACACGCCGGCGTTCCCGTTGGATGAAGTCCGCACCCTTCATTTTGGCCCTTGTGGTGATGCTGAGTTTCGGCACCAGTTATGCGCAAGCGGCGCCGAACCTTATCATGCACATTGTCGAGTCGGCGGGCTGGTTCTTCGGGCCGCTCTTGTTGCTGATTTCCATCGGCCTGGTGGCGTTGTGCGTTCTCTTGTTTCTGGATCTTCGCCTCAGCGTCGCCATTCCGCCGGGGTTCGTCGACGAGTTCACCGACACCGTCAACAAGCGGAAGTTCAAGGAAGCGTTCGACATGGCGCGAAACGACACGTCCTACCTGGCTCGGGTTCTGACCGCCGGCATGAGCCGTCTCCAGTATGGCCTTGAAGACGCGCGCGAGGCGGCGGCCAACATGCTCGAAGGAATCCGCTCGGGCAAGGAGCAGCTGAACACTTACACGGCCGTCATCGGCACGCTGGGGCCGCTGATCGGGCTGGTTGGAACCGTTTACGGTATGATCCTGGCGTTTATCGAACTGGGCGCCGGAGGGCAGCCCGATCCCAAGAAACTGGCCAGCGCCATTTCGCACGCCCTGGTGATCACGCTCCTGGGCATCTTCCTGTCGGTGCCGGCGATCTTCGTCAACGCGTTTTTCCGCAACCGGATCATCCGCATTTCCATGGATACGGGACACATCGCGGACGACTTGCTGACGCAGATGTACCACAACTCGAAGAAGGCCGGCGGAGCGGCGCCGAGCGGCGCCGGAGCGGCGACTTCTTCACCGCCGTCGCGCGGCGGAGCATAGTCGTCAAAGATCGTGGATCGTGCATCGCGATAAGCAAAGCCCTCCGCGATCCACCACCAACCCGAGAACCCGAAAATGGCCGTTGCAACCTTCGATACGCTGAAATTCTTCGAAGCCCTGAAAGACGGGGGCATTCCCGAACGACAAGCCAAGGCGGAAACCGCCGCGCTCAGCGAAGCCCGCACCGTCAATTTCAAGGAACTGGTGACCAAGGATGACTTGAAAAGTGAAGCACTTCTGCTTCGGACGGAACTGAAAGGCGACTTTCAGAATGCGATCCAGAATGCCAAATACGAGTTGCTCAAATGGATGGTAACCGCTTGGGTTACGCTCATGGGCGCAATCATCGGCATCCGGTTTCTTACCAAATGACCCCCGCCGCCAGTTCGCGCGAAGCTGGCGGCCTGAAACCGGATTTGAACCCGGTCAAAAAAACCGAGACGCCAACGACTGGCTCGGCTACCATGAGAGCAGCCGCGTTACAAGGTGGAACTAATCGTTCCGGTTTTTCGTCGAAATGATATTCGGTTTTCGGTCTTGTTTGGATTCTGCTCTTATTTGTCTTGGATTTTGATATTCGGATTTCGGATTTTCCCCGTGGGGCCAATGTTATGAGTCACGGCAGTGGTGCTGATGATATCCCGGAACCGAATTTGACGCCGTTGCTCGACCTCGTCATGCAGCTGGTCATGTTCTTCATGATCATTGCGAATTTCGTTTCGGAACAACTCAATCAGAACATTCAGTTGCCCGAAGCGACAACCGCGGTGCCGATCGATCGCGAAAAAGACGACATTGTCGTTCTCAACATCACCGACAACGGCTATCTCATCAGTGCGGAAGAGGATCCCATCGACTCGCCCAACAAGATCAAAAGACATTTGAGCGACCTTTACTCCTTTTACAAGGACTCCAAAGGAGAGCAACGCGCCAAGCAGATGACCATCATCATACGCGGCGATCGAAACTGCACCTTCGATCACATCTATCGGGTCATGAAGGAAGCTCGCGGCGCCGGATTCTCGAACGTGCAGCTTCGCGCCACCAAGCCAAAGGGGAACGGGTAGTCATGTCTCCGAGACGGAAGAAACGAGAAAAGCAGCTCGAAACGAACATCAACCAGGTGGTGACGCCCATGCTGGACATGACGTTCCAGATCTTGTTCTATTTCGTCATCAACTTCAAGGCGCCGATCTCGGAAGGCCAGATCGATTTGAACCTGCCGCCGGAAGAGACCGGCGGAACTTCGTCGAGCACCTTGGACACCGAAGACAAGCCCGACGAATACCGGGTGACGGCCTACTCCACCGCGGGCACGATCGATTTGCTGACGTTCAAGACGAAACAGTTCGAGCCGGAAACGTTGCCGGAAAAGAACATGCTGGAGGCGCTTCAAGCCCGGCTGAAAGCCATACCTAAACCGGCGCCGGACTCGAAATCCAAGCCGCCTGTCCTGAAGATTGAATGCGCCAAGGCCTTGAAGTATTCGGAACTGATGCAGTTGATGAACATTTGCCGCGAGCAAGGTTTCAAGGATGTGGGAATCATACCGCTCGCCGCCGTGGCGAAAAAGGGCGCGGCCAATCAGTAAGGGATGAAGGATGAATCGGAGCGTTCTTTTGTGATTGGTGTTTGGTGTTTGGTGTTTGCAAACCAAACACCAAACACCAAACACCAATCACAAAAGAACGCTCCGATTCATCCTTCATCCATAAAATAACCCAATCGACATCAGCAATGCGCGCCATTCAACTTGAAAAACCCGAAGCATTTCGCATAATCGACGTGCCGGAACCCCCGTCACCCGGGCCCGGTGACGCCGTCGTGAAAGTCTTTCGCGTCGGCATTTGCGGCACCGACTTCTCCGGCTACCTCGGCAAGATGCCGTTCTTCAGCTATCCCCGGATTCCGGGTCACGAGCTCGGAGTCGAGGTGGTCTCGGTGGGCGCCAACGTCGTCAACGTCAAACCGGGCGACCGCTGTGCCGTCGAGCCGTACATTAACTGCCAGAAGTGCTATTCGTGCGTTCGCGGACACACCAATTGCTGCGAAAACCACCAGACGCTCGGCGTCCATTGCGACGGCGGATTGCGGCCCTTGTTCACCGTCCCCGCGCGAAAACTGCACATCTCGGCCAAACTTAGTTTCGAACAGCTGGCGCTCGTCGAAACACTGGCGATCGGCTGCCATGCCATCAGTCGCGCCAACCCGAAGTCCGACGAAACCATCCTGGTCATCGGCGCCGGCCCGATCGGGTTGAGCGTCGTGGAATTCGCCAAGCTCTCCGGGGCCCGGACCATCGTCTTGGACATCAACGAAAAGCGATTGGCCTTCGCCCGCGAACAAATGGGAGTTTTCGACACCATTTTGTCAAAGGGTGACGGCTCGGAACTGACAGCTTTCACGGAAATGACGGGGGCCAAACTTGGCAACGTGGTCGTCGATGCGACCGGCAACGCCGGTTCGATGGCGAACGCGCTCAACTATGTCGGCTTCGCCGGGCGATTGGTGTTCGTCGGCATCACAACGCAAGAGATCAAGTTTGGACACCCGCCGATGCACCGCCGCGAAATGACCCTGCTGGCAAGCCGTAATGCGCTTTCGGCCGATTTCACGCGTATCATTGGACTCATTGAGGATGGCCGGATCGACACCAGGCCGTGGATCACCCATCATGCAGGCCTGGAAACCATGATCGGCGAGTTCCCGAAATGGCTGAAACCGGAAACGGGTGTGGTCAAGGCGATTGTGGAGGTCCAGTAGCGGCGGCTTCCAGCTGTTTTCCGAGCGTTAAAGAAAGCCAGTCAACGCCCAACAAAAACGTAAAGGATATTCCCATGATTGTCGACGGCAGCGTGGAAGGTCTCGACAACCCGCCCGAGAGGCTGGCCGCGGGCAAGGGGCGCGCTGACAGCTCGTTGCGGCGGTTGAAAATCGCGGGCAAACCTTTCTACATTCTGCGGTCGCGCGGCAGCATGAAAGACATCGCCTACGACCACGGACGGCTGCTCGCCGGAGAAATCGAAAACGCCGTCTTCCCCGAGATCATCTCGGCAATCGCCCGCGGCACCGACCTCGGCAGCCCGTTGCTCAAAGCGGGCGCCACGGCCCTGTTCCGCGGTTTGACCGACTGCGTCATGAACCACGTCAGCGCCGAATTCAGCGACGCCGCCAAGGCGTTGGCGCAAGGCTATGCCGATGCCCTGGCCAAGCCGCGGTTCTCGCAGCAGCAGATGGTCGACGCCATCGCCGCAATCGAAGTGGACAATATCGCGGACGGCATCACGCGCCGCTTCCAGAGTTCTGCGCCGCTGGCTCAGGGCGCCACGGTCCTGGAAGTCGCCAAGATGTGTTTTCCGGAACTCATGAAGGACGAGATTCAACGCATCACCGCCAAATTCGCCCACGACGAGGATGTGCTCAAGCTACTCGGCGGCGTGTTTGGCCACATGACCCATCCGAACCATCGCCGCGGCTTCGCCTGCACGGCGTTCAGCTTTCCCGGCGGCGCCACCAAAGACGGCCGGCACATGCATGCCCGCAACCTCGATGCCGATCTCTATAATTGGAATCTTGCGCCGGCCATGTTTCTCTTCGACGAAACTCCGGGCGGAACGGCCAAGCACAAGTACATCGCGTTCGGCACAGCCGGCCTGCTCTACCCCGGCGGGATCAGCGGCCTCAACGACGCCGGCATTGCGGTCTCCCTGCACCAGCTTTCGACCACGCAATATCGGACCGACTTCAGCTCCGGGCGGGCCGACATCGCTCCGTTCGTCCAGCAGCGAATCCTGCGCGAGGCAGCAACGATCGAGGAGGCGGTCCGGATCGTTCAAGAGACTAAGTGCATCGCCGCCTGGGTCATCTTTTGTTCCGATGCGAAGAGCGGCCGATCGCTGCACATCGAGTTCAACGGCAAAGAGACTCGCGTCGGCCCGGTCAGCAAGAAGCCATTTGCGCAAACCAATCACTTTATCCACCCGGACCTGGTCGAGCATCTCTTCAATGCCGACGATGCGCATTTCACGCCGACGCTCGGCAAGTGGATGGAGACCCGCAGCCGTCTTTCCATGGTGCAGCAGGCCCTGGCTCAATCCAAGAAGACGGCGGTCGACGTGGACTGGGCGATCGACCTATTGTCGTCGGGCCGCGACTGGGAGCTGGTCCAAGTCGCGCAAAGCCTCGGCCTTGACCCCAGCACCGCGGGCGTTGAGCGATCCTTTGGCCGGATACCGCGCAAGGTCTACGGGCAGCTAGGCAGCATTGTGCGGGGCGATCCCAAGCGGAAGCCGAAAGGCGACGAGGCCTGGATGACGATCGGCGATCGCTTGCCGGCCTGCGAGGGAATCCTCGCCGGCTGGCGAATCGACTGGGAGAAACTCGAGGTCGAGTCCTTGGGCGAGGCGCCGCTGCGCCGGACCGGGCAATTCGCCAACACCGGCCGGGCCAACTGGGAACGCTCGTTCGAGCTCTACCTCTCGGCGCGGGTCGCTTGCACCCGCCCGCGCGACGACAACGGGGAGTTGCTTAGCCGTGCCTCGACTCCGGAAGAGACTCTTGCGGGATACCAGAAAGCCGAGGCGCTGCTGAACTCGGCGATCGAGGCCGCCGCCCAAGACCGGATTGTGGAGATCCCCTACCACTATATGCGGGCGCGCGTCCGACACGAACAACGCCAATATGCTCAGGCCAAGATCGACTGGGACTTGCTGCGCTCCATCTGGGCGCAACAGACGGGACAACCCGCGATCAAGGTAAAGCCGCTCGTCAAAACACCGCGATTTCGTCCTGTGCTTCACGAGTACGAGGCGGGGCTCACTCTGGCGCTTGCGGCCAATACGGAAGACAAGCGGCTCGACAAAACATCGTGGCCCGGCCGCGCCAAGCAGTACCAGGAATCGCTCGATTTGCTGGCCAAGCTGAAGGCACGGCTTTTCAGCGATCACCCCGCCCACTTCGACCTGACGGCCTGGATCGACCGCATCGGCAAACTTGCGAAAGCCGATGGTACGGCGGGGGCGCCGCCTGAGCCCAATTTCATCACGGTGGAGTGAACGAAGGGATGAGGGATGAAACAAAATCCAGAACGCTAACATTCATCCCTCATTCCTCATCCCTTCAAAAAGTCAGGATGTTTCGGCCATTCTCTCTCATCGTTCGTGCCACTTTCAGCTGGAAGAATCGTTTTTTTCGAATTTACCCGAATAAACCATTGCCGCTTGTGGAGGCCTCATGTAATTAAGTGGTACGAAGTGGGGCCAAGTGGGAAAAAGTGGAGATGGACCGGTCGGACCTGATAAGCCATGCTCCTAACCGGCACCTATCCTCGGACGTTGGACGACAAGGGCCGGATGGCGCTGCCCAAGCGATTGCGTGAAGTCCTCGCCGAGCCGGCAATCTTGTTTGTTACCCCAGGGCCCGATCAGAGCCTGTGGTTGTACACCGAAGCCGATTTGGAACGGCTTGCGGCCAAGCTGGACCAGGCCCCGGCGACCGACGCCGAGGCACGCGTTTTTCGACGGCTCTATTTCGCCCAGACCGAAGCCGTGGACCTGGACAAGACGGGGCGGATTCTGGTTCCCGAACGACTGGTTCAGTTCGCCGGGTTGCGGAAAGAAGTTGTGCTGATTGGCGTTCGCGATCACTTGGAGTTGTGGGACGCCATCAAGTGGAAGGGCTATGCGGACGAGAATGCGGCCCGGTTCGATTCCGTAGCGGAAAAAGCGTTCGCCAAGAACGCGTGAGATCAAGGACGAATGGAGTGTGGCTGTCAGGATGAGCAGATCCAGACGGTAAATGCCAGAGCCAGTTCCTAAGCTGGTTTCGAGCTTACCTCCTCCAGAACGCGGCGCGAAAGCGCCGCGTTTTTTTTTGTTCGGTGGATTCGCCGGGCAAGAACACGAAGATTGCATCTACTATTACAATAGACTAATACCAATCAGTGGCTTTTCGCTGAAGGAGGCGAGCATATGCTTCAGTACAAGGCGGGTTACAAATTCGTCGAGGGGGGCGTTCACGCTCAGGTGCTGGATTTTCCGGCGGCCATCACTTGCGGCAGCGATCTCGCCGAAGCCAGGAGATCGCTTGGGATCGCCTTGATCGACGTCGCGGAAACTTTGTTGGAGCTGGGGCAGCCGTTGCCGGTGCCCAACCCACAGGTCAGTGATATCGAGATGGACATTGAGGAACCGATCTATCTCCATTTGCGGGCGAGCTCCGACGTGGAGAAGGTGCCTGCGGGAGTGCTGGCTCCGTGAAACGGCAAGACCTGATCCGCCATCTGCTTGCGCATGGCTGCCGGCTGCTGCGGGAGGGTCGGGGCCATTCGGTGTGGGTGAACTCGGCAAATGGACAGCAAAGTTCGATCCCGCGACACCGGGAGATCAATGACTATACCGCTCGCAAGATCTGTCGTCAGCTGGGCATTCCAGATCCATGAGCTTGTAGTGATCCGCTTCAACGGGTCTGTTGCAACTCAGCGCACGTCCAGATCTCTCTGTGCGAAAGGAATCCGCCGGTGTCGTTAAGTCCCACGAGCCCCTTGGGTTGGTCCGTCAACGCCGTCATTGGCCTGGGCGAGTTTTCCGCATTCGCTTTCCGGACGATTTTCGGCGTTTTCAGCCGCGACTTGCGCTTCCGGGCCATTGTCCCGGTCTTCTATGAGATCGGCGTTAGCAGCATCGGCGTGGTCCTGGTCACCGGCCTGTTTCTGGGCATGGTTCTCTCGGTGGAAGCCTACGCGCAGTTCCATCCATTCGGCTTCGACACCGCTCTTGGAACGATCAGCAACAACGCGATCCTCAGCGAGCTCGGGCCGGTCCTGGCCGCCATCATGCTGGCGGGGCGCGTGGGAAGTTCCATGTCCGCGGAACTCGGGACCATGCGCGTCACCGAGCAGATCGATGCCTTGGGCTGCCTCGGCGTCGATCCGATTCATTACCTCGCCACGCCGCGGTTCATGGCTTGCCTGCTCCTGATCCCATTGCTGACGATCTTGGCCGACATCGCGGGAATCATCGGCAGCTCGTTCATTTGCCTTTGGGTCTACCGGATCGACGCGCATAACTACTGGGAACACACGCTCAAGTTCGTCGGGCTCTGGGAGATCCTGACGGGTCTGGTCAAGTCGATCGTTTTTGGCGGCGTTCTGGCCGTGGTGAGCTGCTACCGGGGATTCCGCAGCCGTCCCGGCGCCGAGGGCGTCGGCCGGGCCGCCACGGAGGCCTTCGTGCACTCCTTCATGGCCATTCTCATTCTCGATTTCTTCCTTGTCTTTTTCCTGAACAGCCTGCGTGCAATCGTGTGGCCGGCTCGGGCGCAGGTAGGGGGCCTGTGATGATTCGTCTGGCTGTCGACGTCGCCGTGATCGGATCGGGATTCTCGGGAAGCCTGCTGGCCCTCATGCTGCACCGCGTCGGCCGGCGCGTCGTTCTCCTGGAAAAGGGACAACACCCGCGCTTCGCCCTGGGAGAATCGTCGACGCCGCTGACGAACCTGGCGCTTGAAGAAGTGGCGCGCGACTACGATCTGCCGTGGCTCGCTTCGCTTGCCGAATATGGAAGCTGGAAAAAGGACTTTCCACAAATCCCGTCCGGACTCAAACGCGGCTTCACCTTCGCCTGGCACCAGCCCGGCCGTCCATTCGAACCGCGCCCCGACCACGCGACGGAATTGCTCGTGGCCGCCAGCCTCGACGACGAGACGAGCGACACCCAATGGCTCCGCAGCGACTTCGATCAATTGGTCGCGCGGCAGGCGGTCGCAGCGGGAGTGCCATACTTCGACCGAACCCATTTAAGCGAGCTCGATCCCGGCCCGCCCTGGCGGCTTCGCGGAAACCGCGTGGGCGACGGCGATGGCGTGGGCGAGGGCGAGGTGGTGGATATCACGGCATCGTTTGTTGTCGATGCGTCCGGCTTCGACGGGGCGCTGATCAAGGCGCTCGGGATCGAGTCGAGTCCGGACGAGATGCACACGCGTTCCTGGTCGGTCTATACGCATTTCACCGGCCTAGAGCACTGGGCAGATGTCCAGATCGAACTGGGAGCCGACCTGTTTGCGCATCCGTACCGGTGCGATGACTCGACCTTGCACCACGTGTTTATCGACGGCTGGATGTGGGTCATTCCCTTCGACAACGGCGTCACCAGCGCGGGAGCGCTCTTCGATCCGCGCCGGCGTCCGCCCGATCCGACCCGTTCTCCTGCACAAGAGTGGGAGGCGGCCGTCTCGCAGTTTCCTTCCGTCGCCCGCCAGTTTCGCAATGCCCAACCGATTCTGGAATGGCGGCGCACGGGGATCATCCAGCGTCGCGCCCGCCGGGCGGTCGGCCCGAACTGGGCGCTGGTGTCGAGTGCCGCTTACTCGCTCGACGCCATGTTCAGCACGGGCAACGCTCACGCCTTGCTGACGGTGCAGCGCCTGGCCAGGCTCATCGAACGGCATCTCGGCAAAGCAAGCTTGGCCGAAGAATTGTCACGCTACGAAGCGTCGTTGCAGCGCGAGATCGACTTTCTCGACCGGATTGTCAACGGTTGCTACCTGTCGTTTGGCTGTTTCCCGCTATTTGCCGCCTGGACGATGTACTACTTCGCCGGGGCCATTGCCGCGGAGCACCGCCGCCGGGACGGCTCCGCGACCGAGAACGAAGAGTTTCTTTCGTCGCACATCCCTGTTTTTCGAGAACGCGTGCTGAGCGCCTATGAGGAATTGCAGCGCCTTGCCTGCGCTGGAACGCCCACGAACGCGGAAGTCCGGGCCTTCGAGCGACGAGCCGCTCACGACATTGCGCCGTGGAATGTGGTTGGGTTGGGTGACCCGGCGAAAATGAACATGTACCCCTATGGTTGAACTCGTTCATCCAGCATTTCCGCCGGCTGACTGTTAGGCAGTTGCGGCGGCGCGTTCTGCGTCGTGGGAATGAGGCTCAGCAGTTGCTCCACGGTTTGCTGAACGCCCGGATAGAACGTCATGCCCTGCAACTTGTCCAGCAAGTAGCCTTTGGCCGTGGCCTCGTCGCCGATTACCTCTTTCACGGCCTTAAGTTCCGCCTTGATCAAATTGGAACGCGCCAAGGCTTCTTGCTCGGTGCGAGACGGCTGCAAGGTCGCTTCCCAGACCCGGTCGATGGCGTTCTGCAACGGCTGCGGCAAGCGGACTTCCTGAATCTCCACCTTCTGAATCTCCAGGCCGAAGTCTTCCAGCTCGGCCGCCAGCATGTCGCGCAGGGTTTTGCCGATCAGGTCCGGCGTGTTCTGATTGTCGTCGTGATGAATGAGAGCTTCCGCTGTTGGCGCCGCCGGCTGAGTTCCAACTTGCAGGTAATCCGCGGCGCGTTTCGAGATGACCCAGGCGACACTCGTCTTCGAAACCAGCTTTCGGAGGCAGCTTTCCACCAGTGTCAGCATCCATCGTTCCGCCGCGTTCAACTCCGCCCGCTTCGGTCCCTTTCGAACGCCAGCGCCTTCCGCGCCGTCAGCGACCACTTCCGCCCGCATGCTGGCGTCGTCGGCGAGGTGGATCTCTTTGTCGATCAGCAGGTAGAAATCCTCCAAACCTTGGCGGTCCTTGATTCTCCACCAGAGGGCGACCTTGACGTGAAGTTGGATGGACTCCCGGGTAAGCACCTTATCGTCCTTGAACTGGCTCATCTGCAACGTCAACGGCACGTGCAATCGGATTTCGTCGCCAAGGACTGGGAAAATAAAGCGCATCCCGCCGCCTTGTTCCGGGCCGTAGACGACCTGGTGAATGCGCTTGTTCTTCAAGAACAGCAGTCCCTCATTCTGCTCCCAGAGCACGAGCTTCACGCATTTGAAGAGCAGGTCGAGTTCTCTTTCGCCGCGCCGTATCGCTCTCGCCTTCGCGGTGAGCACCTCGATCGAACCCTTGAGCAACATCCCGGCCAGGAACAGAGTGGCAAGTAGTAATACGGTTCCAAGCATCCAGTTGCCGGCGGCAAACAACGTGATGGTCAACAGGATCGCGATGCCCGTCACTACCAGGGCGGCGATGAGTATTTGCTGCAGCCTCGAAAGGTTCGAGGAATTGCGATTGGCTCTTGCGGGTATCAGGATCGGAGCATTCGCCGGAGCGGCCGGCTCCCGCACGGGGATCGCGTCTTCGTCAGGTGGAGGCCCGAATTGCGCGGCAAGTTGAGGCACGATGATTGACTTGGAGCAATTGGGGCACGCGACCTTGTGCCCGATCTTCCTTCGGCTAATGCTGAGCAGCTTGTTGCACGTCGAGTTCGGGCAGCGGAATCGAACGGGCATGTTTCACTCCAATCCGCGGCGTGCTTGCGGTTTTCCCGAGCTCGCGCCGCGGTTGCCACACGGCCAGCATTGGCGCGGGCCGCACCATCATCATAATGATGAGATTATGTCTCCGCAAGCAGCACCAATGCCGCCTGGGAGTTTCGAGTCTCGCCCAGAGTCGCCTTTCGCTCCGCGAGAGGGCGGTCGTGCCGGCAAAAACGCCCTTTCGCCGAGCGAAAGGCGACTCTGCCGAAAGCGAGGCAACCGCGGATACTCCGCCCAGATTGAGGTGAGTGAGGTGAGTGTAGTGAGTGAGTTTCCGAGTTCTGCGCAAATGCGCTGCCCTGGAAAACCGACCATCGCGAACCTGTCGCCTCATCGACAACGCCTCCATAGAAAAGTGAGTCAGGTGAGTGAGGTGAGTCAGTTTCCGAGTTTTGCGCAAAACGGCTGAACGTCGGGCAGGCATTTCTGCCTGCCCGGGAGCGACAGGTTCAGAACGAGCGCCAGGCACCCATTTGAGCGGCCGAATTGAGTCCCTCGAATGGGACCCTGGTGCCTCTTCTGAACCAGTCGCTCTCCGGCAGGCAGAAATGCCTGCCCCACGTTCTGCCCGCCTTTCAAGGCAGAGATGGGAGAGATGGGAGACATGTTTCCGAGTTTTGCGCAAAACGATCACGATTCGGCTCACCGTTTCGACCCGGTGAATCACCGGCGTTTTTCTCGCCACTGGATCGCAGCGGTGAGAGCGCACCTTCGGCGGTGGTCGATCGATGATGGGGTTATTTTCCATGCTCGGATAGTAGCCGACTCGATGGGGCGGGAAGCAAAAAATAGTAGAGAAAGGGCAATTTCTCGCCCTCAAACGAGGTTTGTGCCGCAGGAAGCGACCGTCTCCACCCGCTGTGAACGCTTCACCGCCCCCAGCGCCTGCGCCATCCGTTCGAACACCTCATCCCAATCGCCGCGCCGCGATTGCCGGAACAGCTTCATTGTCGGATACCAGGGGCTGTCCTCCCGATCGGTCAGCCAGCGCCAGTCCGACGCGGCCGGCAGCATCACCCAGACTGGCAGGCCCAAGGCGCCCGCGACGTGGGCGACCGACGTGTCGACCGTCACCACCAGGTCCAGCGCCTGCATCAGCGCGGCGGTGTCCGCGAAGCTCGAGTATGTTTGCGCGCCGAAGTCGAATACCGTCAGGCCGTCGGCGGAGCCGTCGATGAGTTGCTCCGCGCCGCGGCCTTTTTGCAGGCTGCACAAGCAGACGCCTGGGACGGCGGCCAGCGCTGCGAAGCGGGCCAGCGCGATCGAACGCCAGCGGTCTTCCTTGTGGTCCAGGCTGCCTTGCCACACGATGCCGACCCGGCGCCCCGGCAGCGGCTTCAACTGAGCGCACCAGGTGTCGACTCGCTTTGGATCACACTTCAGGTACGGAACCCGCGCGGGGATGTTCGACAGGTTTGTGCCGAGCAGGCCGGGCACGCTCAATAGCGGGATCGCCGCATCGCACACCGGCAGCGCCTGGCCGCGCGGAACAACCAGATCAATGCCTGGACACGTGCGGGCCAGATCCACCAATTCCAGAGGGCAATCGAGCACGACCCGTGGGGCAGGCATTCCTGCCTGCCGGTCCCGTGGGGCAGGCATTCCTGCCTGCCGGTTGGACTCGCCTCGCGGAATCTCCGCCGCGAAGCGCATGAACTGCACCGCGTCGCCCAGCCCCTGCTCGGCCAGCAGCAACAGGGTCCGCCCGTTGAGCGGCTGACCGTCCCAGCGCGGGAACGGCAGATTCGGTTGCTTGCGGTTCGGCAGGCGCAGCCGCCATTCGTAGCCGGCCCAGCCGTTTTCGAAATCCCCTTCGGTCAACTGACACAACGACCGGTTCATGTTGGCTTCCGGATAGTCCGGGCGCAACCGGATCGCCTCGTCGTAACAGCGCGTCGCGTCCGCGAAGCGACCCAGCTGCGCCAGCAGAATGCCGAGGTTGTTGCTGGCCTCCGGGTAATTCGGCTGGATATGGACCGCCTCGCGCAAGTGCTTTTCGGATTCGTCGTAGCGATCGAGCGTCCGCAGCGCGTTGCCGAGATTGTTGTGAACCATCGCCGCAACCTGCGTGGCAGCGCCGGGAGGGCGAGGCTCCTGCCGAGCCGGAGCGCCGCCGGGAGGGCGAGGCTCCTGCCGAGCTTGAGCGTCTGCCTGCGCGCTTGCCAACTCCATCGCCCGCCGGTAGCAACCCTCCGCTTCCGCGTGGCGATTTTGCAGCGCCAAGCTCACCCCGAGATAATTGTGCGCCTGCGGGTCGGTCGGGTCCATCCGCATCGCCGCGTCGAAACGCTCGCGGGCCTCTTCCCATTTGCTCTGGGCGCTCAGGACACGGCCCAAACAAGTCGAGTAAATGGCCCGCGTGGGTTTCAGGTCGCTGGCCGTGCGGAAACTGGCTTCCGCTTCGGGCCATCGGCCCAGTTTTTCCAGCAGTTTGCCCAGGCAATAATGGCCTTCCGGCTGGCGCGGTTCGCAGCCGGTCGCGGCCCGGAACGAGGCTTCGGCCTCGTCGTGCTTGCCGGCGCCTTCGAGCAACGTGCCGAGATGGCGGTGGGCTTCGCCGAAATTCGCTTGCAGCGCGATCGCTTGCCGGAACGCCGCTTCGGCATCCGGGTATTTGCGTTGCTGCCAGAGGGCGCCGCCCAGATTCTTGTAGCCCAGCGCGGTGGGCTGCAGGCGGACGCCTTCGCGGAAACTGCTTTCCGCCGCGGCGAAATCGCCCGTCACGACCAGCGCGATCCCCAAATTGGCGTGCGCCCCCGGAATGCCCGGATCGATCCGGATGGCCTCCTGCAATTTCTCGGCCGCCTTGGCCCATTGCTGCTTCTCGAGAAAGCTGGTGCCGACCTTCGCGATCGCCAGCGCCGAGGGCGGCGCAGGAACCGGTGGGCTGGCCGGGTCGGGCGAGGAGGCGGTATCGCTATTGGACGACAAGTTGTTTGGGTTAGCGTGCGATTGGGGTCGTTGAGGAGTAAGTATTGTGGAACCGTTGGTGTTGTTCGATGGGTGGTCAATGAATTCTGGGCCCGCCGCACCAGCAAGGATTTGACGCGGACAACCGGATGACCAATGAACTCTGAGCCCGCCGCGCCAGCAAGGGATTGACAAGGACAACCGGGCGACCCTCGCGGAGAAAATGACGCCAAGAATCTCCCTTGCTGGCGCGGCGGGCTCAGATACCACATCCTCCCTTGCTGGCGCGGCGGGCTTAGATACCACATCCTCCCTTGCTGGCGCCGCGGGCTCAGAGATTCTTTCAACCAACGCCCTTGAAAATCGGAGTATCGGGATCGATCGCCTCGACGATGGCCCACTGAAATGTCGACGACGCGCGAAATCGACTGTTGCAGCGGTAAACCGTCACGAACACCGAATACGGCGTGGAACGCCCAGCGACCTCGGAGACCGTTCCGGAGATGATCCCCGTCAACGGCTCAATGCTCAGGCCGGGGGGCAAGCCATCAGCGCTATATTGTGAGGGGCCGTCGCTCGGAAGGCCCAACGCCAAATGCACACTCTCGCCCGTCCTGGCCACCTGACTCGCTGGCGACGCGATGCCTGGGATGACGCCGATCGGGCTCGGATCGATGCTCAACCCAGGAGGCAACATGCTGTCGCTGTAGGTTAAGCTAACCGTCGTGCCTTGCTCGTTTGGCGATTCGGAAAAAGGCATTGTCTTCCCTCAGTGGTTGAACGCTCGTTGGTAGTTATGACTGAAAACATTGGATTCATGTCGAATTCACAGGTCCGTCTGCCGGTCGTATCTCGCCGGTGTCACGGAGCCGCCTTCAATGTATTGCTGATTCTGAAAAGCGGAATCGACTCCCGACCCCCTTTCTTGTCCCGACCCCCTTTCTTGTCCTGTAGGTGCAGCTCACCGTGTGGCCTGGCTCGCTTGCCGATGCGGAAAGAGGCATTGTGTTCCCTAGATGGTTGAACGCTCGTTGGTAGTTATCACCGAAACCTTTGGATTCGCGTCGAATTCAAAAGTCCGTCTGACCGTCGTATCACCGCGATGTCATGAAGTCGACGTCAATGTTTTGCTGATTCCCGAAAGGCGGAAACGACTTCAGACCATCACGACCCTATTTTTTGTCCGACCGCCCTTCTTGTCGCCTCTCAGAAGCCGAATTAGCCGGTTGCGGTGCTTTGTCAATGACCCTGATACCAACTGTAGTTTGCGCATCGCCCAAATTGATTTCGTCACCTGTGGCGCCAAGCACAACAATTCGCCATTTTAGAGTAATTAGATGCTCGCCAACCGGAAGATTTTGGAACTCTCGCCGAAGATCTACAAATTCTGCCAGCCGCCCGTGCGGTTCCAAGGTCACAAATCCGCCGACAGGACCGCAGAAGAATCGTCGTCTGACGCGATTGGCCTTTAATCCGGCTGTAATACTCATCCCTACATTGGAACATATAGACCAATTGCGTACCGAGACCGCCTTCGGGCCGGAATAGTTGATGGCGACCATCAAGGCTGTGTCTGAACCGTCCGGCCCTTTCACTGACTCACAGGAAATGATAAAATTGTCCAAGGTGATGGGATCGTCGCCGCGAGAGTGACCGGACGAGACGACAATCAAAACGACGGCTACGCTAAAGGGATACCACATACCGCACTCCAATCTGGGCTGGGGCAATCGTCGGGGCTAAGATGGCACATAGTCAAGCGTAATCAGAACGGCCAGCAAATAAGGGCTCTGGGCGGACTAGGCGGCTTAGGTTGGTTTCCTGCCGGTCCTGTACGACCTCTGAACCCATCGCCGGCCCCAGTTCCCTACTTCAACGCTACCTTGACCGACTGCTTATTATCGTCTTGCAACGCCCCTGCCTTCACGGATGGGGGCAGATCCTTTGCAGTTCTTGCCACGGTGATCGCCGTTAGGTCTACGTGGTACTTGAGATAGAAACCGGAGCTCGGTATGACAGCCGCATCCTTATAGTTCGGTTTCATGCCTGTCCGCAAATCCGCGAAGACGAAGTATTGCTCAGCCTCGAGGTCGCCCGATTGGCCATCAGATGCGGCGACGTCTTTCAACAAATCCTTGAGTTCGTCGGCGCGGTTAGTGTCCTTTTTGGCCTCCGGTTTCCCACCCTCGCCGTTCACGTCGTATTGCGGGTTGGTGCCGTCCTGTACCTGAAAACCGGATGTCGTCAGCATTTGGTCTTTGTAATATCCTTTCCGTACGACTGGCTTCACCGATTCCGATATTTGGACCTCGTTTAAATCACCAGGTACGTCGGAGTCGCTCCCGAACGTCATAGGATACAGGCCACCCCAAATGTACCAAGCGAGTGTGTCCTTAGCACTGGGCTGCACAATCGGGATAATGTTGTCGTTTGCGGAGACGACATTTCCCATTGTGACCTTAACGGGTATCGCCGCCACGCTGAACCCTTTGCTCTTCGTTTGCAATTCTCCGACCGTGGCGGCCAATTGAAGTTGGCCTGCGGAGCTGGGCATAGTTTGGTAGACTACCACCTTGCCGCCTTCTTTGAACGATGCGCCTCTAACCCAGCCGAAATAGTCGCCGTTTGCATTAAAATTGACAGCCGTCAAATCAAGGGAGTACGCG
>Ga0206992_1042_pt1 | contig 27026 bp, 18 predicted proteins | sample Alteio_BWMinCont_6_FD_153267 | JGI IMG/M metagenome (GOLD analysis project Ga0206992, IMG submission 153267) | Enriched cells from forest soil in Barre Woods Harvard Forest LTER site, Petersham, Massachusetts, United States -... | ecosystem: Environmental > Terrestrial > Soil > Temperate forest >... | reverse complement strand
ATTCAACAAATTATCAATAAAAATAATCTCGCTAATTTTCAAAAGATTAATATTGAAGATTTTAATAAAATGGATGTTCATGAATTAACTCAGTATATTAAAATCAATAATCAAAAACAGTTATTGATTCAGCAAATTATCAGTAAATTTAATAGTCAAGATTTTTATCTTACTAATTTCCAAAAAATTATTAAGAATGATTTGTATAAAATGAATATTGATGAATTATCAATATATATTTCTCAATTAGATAGCCATATTCAAAAACAGATTTTGATTAAACAAATTCTTAATAAAATTATTAATATTGATTTTAATCTTGTTAATTTTCAAAAAATTAATAATGATAATTTAAATAAAATGAATTTTCAAGAATTATCTGATTATTTGTTTAAATTAAATAATGTACCTTTTACTATTTTACTTACTAAACAAATTATTGATAAATTTGATAAATACAAACTTAATTTAGATTTTTCTATTTTTTCTTCTTTAAATGGATCTCAATTAGGTATTCTTAATGTTCATCTTGATATGTTTGGACCTGCTTTTAATGTTCAACAGTTTTTTGATTCTATCAATTCATGCTCACCTCCCAAATAGATAATTGCTTAGCAATTCTCTAGCTCTAGGAATAAGGAAATTGGCGGCCCCTTCAGATGTTGATTTATTATACTCATTCATATAATGATATTTACATATGTATCCATTTTTCAATTTAATTCATATGTTCTTTTTATTATATGTACAACTATAATGAATCAACATCTGAAGGGGCCGATGATTCCTAAAATGGATACGGATATACAGAAATTATCCACGCCTTCGTTTTTTTTCGGAAAACGAAAACGACAGATGTTGATTCGGAATGAGTATGAGGGTATATGCATTCTTTATTCATGCATATCCATTAGTAAAATCTCAGCATTAGAAAGAAATTGTTTGCGTATGGCATCTCTTACTTTTATCATATACTCAGGATTTAAAGTTTCAGGATTTAATTCTTCTTTCTTTTCTGCAGGATCTAAAGGAACGGATGTTCCAAAAAGAATACCACCTAATGATTTTGTTCCATCATTATGTTTGTTATATCTTTCCTCATATGTAGAACAATCATCCACATGAAATGAAAACTCAAACTCGCGAGTGTCTTCGTTAATAACTATGGATTTTTTAATATCAGTATCTGGTAAACATTCCCAAAATTCTTCATCGTCCATCTCCTTGAATTCTTCTCTACGTTTCATCTTTAAATTTTTCATCAACTTAAAAATTTCTTTCTTATTTGACACACGTATACCTACAAATATTCGTCCAAAATATCCCATTACTTCTAGTATAATTGATTTATTTTTTTCAATATGTTTCATATGTTTCATATGTTTCATTTTCAATTTTTTAATTAACTCTATATAAAATTCCATCTAATATTAACCTCTCATGTAATATGGATTCACTTAATATATTTCCCATTGTAAAGAAAGAGATTATGAATTCATACAATTTTCTTATATATTGATTTTCATTTATGAATTCATTTATGAATCCATCTACGGCACCCGCCTTCGTTGATTTTCATTTATGTGTTTTAATGTATGAAGAAAGCGCGTGAATCTATAAAAGGCGGCCGCCGCGCTTTCTTCATATGTTGTCGCATATATAGATATGAACATATAAGAATAGCGCATGAATCCAGAAAAGGCGGACGCCGCGCTTTATTCATATGTTGGTACTTATAATGGAATCAACATATGAGAAAAGCGCGTGAACTATAGAAAGAAACTAGAAAAGGCGAACGCCGCGCTTTATTCATATGTTGATCATTATATAATAACCAACATATGAAGAAAGCGCGTGAATCTATAAAAGGCGGCCGCCGCGCTTTCTTCATATGTTGTCGCATATATAGATATGAACATATAAGAATAGCGCATGAATCCAGAAAAGGCGGACGCCGCGCTTTATTCATATGTTGGTACTTATAATGGAATCAACATATGAGAAAAGCGCGTGAACTATAGAAAGAAACTAGAAAAGGCGAACGCCGCGCTTTATTCATATGTTGATCATTATATAATAACCAACATATGAAGAAAGCGCGTGAATCTATAAAAGGCGGCCGCCGCGCTTTCTTCATATGTTGTCGCATATATAGATATGAACATATAAGAATAGCGCATGAATCCAGAAAAGGCGGACGCCGCGCTTTATTCATATGTTGATCATTATATAATAACCAACATATAATAATAGCGCATGAATCTAGAAAAGGCGGCCGCCGCGCTTTATTCATACATTATTCTTTTACATTGATTTTCATTTATAAGTATTCATGTATGAATCCATCGACGGCACTCGCCTTCGTTGATTTTAATATATGAATCCATCGTCGGCACCTGCCTTTATTTACTCTTTTCAATTTTTTTTTATTTATGAGTTTAATTAAAATTGTATTCATATGTGAAATCTTTTTTTTTTGATAAAATACATGATTTAAATTCTTTTATCAATGAATCGTATGTTTCATTTAAAGTTTCGGCATACTCTTTTTTCTCTTTTTCGTGGACATGTATATTATTTTGTATTTTCAAATTAAATTTTTTGTTCGTATCGTTAATAAATAATTGCAATGTACTTAATAAATCAGGATTACATGTTAATGTTAATTTTTCATCATTTGTATCAATTGCTATTGTTACTTGGCTATTTACTTTATCTATACTTTTAGCTATTTACTTTATCTATACTTTTATCTGTCTTTTCTGGTATCGTATCCATATTTACTTATACTTATACTAATACTTCGTTTTATATATTATTCTTTTTCAATTTTTTCTTTAATTCCTTGTCCTCCATGGATACAGAGATCCAAAACTTATCCATGAACAGAAAGATCGCTGTGGTTTGTGCAACAACGTTGCTTTTACAATGTCAAATTTGGATAATCAATTGATATTAATTTGCCTCACCATAGCCAATATCAGAAAATATTTTTTCTTGTCCTAGTAATTTAGCTATTTGACATTTTGTAAGGTAATCATTAGGAGAATCTACAACCATTATAAGTTTTGAAAGATAATTAAGATTTTTCAATTCTTGCATTGTGAATGCGTGATCTAAATAATCGTTGACTATTTTCCCATTTTTTCCATATATATAGATATAATGTTCATTGCATACACGTGATTCACATCCAATATTACATGCGTTACAATGATTTATTATAATTAAATCTATTTCAATGCTATTTATTTTCCCATCAATTAACGGTTCATATCTAAATTTTGGATTATCATATTTGATTATTTTCTTTTCGGTATTTTTTAATAACTTATCATATTCTTCTTGAGGATAAGTTTTAATTTTATAATCTGAAGTCATAACCGTTACAAAATTCATTTAATGTTATTATCTTAAAAAATTATTGTTTATCTTATTTAATATATTTAATATATTTAATTTCAATTTTTGGAAGTTATGTTATGTGTTTAAGTGTCCGTATAATATTTTAATTTATTTAAGTTAAAATATTATAAATTATATAACTGCATCGAATGGATACGAATAAACAGAAATTATTCGCTTTTTTTTCCAAATTGTCGCGTTTGTAGATAGGTATATATATTTGCATTATCTAGATCCCTCATTCCTTTGCTTTCTTTCATCATCAATTCACTTATTATTTCTGCACTTTCACTTGTCATCTCTGCCAAATGCCACAGAATATTTACTATCATGTAATGGGGTATTATTTGGTCCAGTTTCCATTTGAAATGGTCTGCTGTTTTTGTTAGACTTTTTAACCACATGTTTTCTTCATCTTTCAAAAATTCATTTAATTTCGGATTTTCTATTGTTACTCTTGTTATTCTTTTCCCTTCATCATCTTCATTTATTAATATTTTTTTTATTTCTTCTGTTGATTTTTTTGTTTTACAATATCTTGTTACACATAAATATACAAAACTTCGTCGTACTATTTCCTTTGGATCATACTTTGTTATTTTGTCTTTCAATCTTATTATGCGCAGCATACTTGTAAATTCTTGTTTTTTTAGTGATTCTTCATCTTTTACTATTTTTATTATTACATCTTTCATTACTATTTTTTGCCCTTCTTCTGTTAATGTCATCGTTGTTCTTATGTCTTTTTCCAGTTGGTCTATTATATATTCTTTATATTTCAACCATTCTTCATCGTTGTCATCTACTATTGACAATAGTAACATCTTGATCTCCGTAAATGATATCGTCTGGACTTGCTGTTGTTTTTCATTTTTACACCAATATTTGTATAGTGTTGCACTTGCTATTTTTGAATTTGATTTTATACTTAGGTTTATTGGAATGAAGTTCACCAGTGGTTTCCCATATATTGATTGTTTCGTTACTTTTAGATATGCCATTGCACATTCGCCGCAGACCGGATTATCTACTATTAAGTTTGATTTTGATGGATAGGATGCCAATGGATTTTTTATACATGAATCATTTGCTGTTAGATATATTTCGGGTTTATTTATCCATAGCACTGCTGGCCCTTTCCCCATATGAATTTTACATTCTATTTGTGGACAGCATTCATGCTTTATTTCATATTTTGAAGTTATATTATTATTATCTTCATCTGAATTGTTTTGGGGATCCTTTGTCAGGGAAAACTCATGTAGTTGGTATATATCTTTGCCATTTCCATTTATTGTGCTTATCATTCCACTAATCATATTCATTTTGTTTCTTATTTCATTTGTGTAGTTATCAAATGATTCTTGTATTTTTTTTTCCTCTTTTTTTACCTCTTCTGTTATCGATTCCATTTCAGTTTTTAAGTTCTGTTGATCTGTTTCGTTTTTCTCTTTGAACGCAATTACCATCTTTTGGATTATTGATTCTTTTCGCATTGTCATTCTGCTTTCTGTTCGTATCGCTTCCTCCAGTTTTTTTATTGATTTTGTCATATACGCCGCAATTATTTCTTGTAATTGATTTAGTGTTTTATGTGTGACAAAATATTTTATGATATTTTTCCATTCATCCACCGTCAATTCATCCAATTCATCCAATGCATTAAAATCCAACGATTTTTCTTCTTCTTTTTCTTCTTCTTCTTTTTCTTCATTTTCCAATGTCATTACTTTATAATATTCATCCGTTTCACTTAGTACTACTACATTTGGTGGAAGTTTTTGGGTGTTTATTTTCAATGATCTTAGATCGTGAATTTTTAATTTCTGGAGTGATTCTCTCATTAGATTTGTTGGATTCGGATATGTTGTCGTAATCGAGCCTTTCGATGCTGCAACAAATGTTTCATCGTTTTCATTATCATGATATAGACATAGTGTATTTGAGGCTGTCATACATGGCGCTATCACTGAAATATTTAATTTTGTCAGATCTTGCATATGTGGTCCGACAATTATACATATGTATAGCGCCTTATTTAAATTATTCTTCAAACACTTTGCAAACTTATTCACTTCGTTCGGTGGTATTTCTCCGTCTGTTGTGAATATAATTATGTCGGATTCTTGAAATATTTTTTTTGATTGTTCATCTTCAAAAATTACTGATGGTTCCGTTCCTCCATAGCTTACGGTATTTGGATCATTTGATACTGATGATGACCAAAAACACGTGTTCTTTTTGAATTTTTTTTTCGATTCGTATATATGTTTTACAATACGTTTTTCATTTTCTAACACTGTTTTTTTTTCATCATGTTGTCCATGGTGTTGTCCATGGTGATGTCCATGGTGATGTCCATGGTGATGTCCATGGTGATGTTCATGATGTTCATGATGTTCATGATGTTCATGATTTTGTTGATTTCTAATTATTGTCGAGGTTGAACCAGAACTATCTATGAATGACCCTATGTGAAAGGTATTTATGTCCTCTTTTTTATTATCTTTCTGGATTGTAAATATCTTCATTATATTCATTTTCATTTTGTTCTTCATTTCATTCACTTTTTTCATTGTTTTCTCCATTTTGATGTGGAATTGCTTTTATTTTGTTATTTTATTAGATATTTCTATTATTACTTTTTTCAATTTTTTTTTTCATTTTTTTTTTTCATTTTTTTGCACATTTTTTCTAGCATTCTCGCTTTTTCATTTATTTATTTTTTCATCGGAACGAGCGAGCTTGCGAGCTTTGCGGAGCTCCACGAAGCAATGTTAACACTGAAGCGATTGATTCTAAAAAATGAAATTCGCGGCGCCTCCTAACTTTAAGTTTTCCCTTCATTTATATTTTTGGATACGCTACCATTATTCACTATTGTAAAGAAAGAGAGAAGAAATTCTCAAAACATCCATATTACATGAGATAAAAAATTACTCAAGATTTTATATTCGATGGAATTTTTTTTTGAGAATCAATTATCAATTCATACAATTTTCTTATACATTGATTTTCATTTATGAGTATCAATGTATGATTTCATTTATGAGTATCAATGTATGATTCCATCGACTTCGTTGATTTTCATTTATTCATATTTTTGGATACGCTACCATTATTCACTATTGTAAAGAAAGAGAGAAGAAATTCTCAAAACATCCATATTACATGAGATAAAAAATTACTCAAGATCTTATATTCGATGGAATTTTTTTTTGAGAATCAATTATCAATTCATACAATTTTCTTATATATTGATTTTCATTTATGAGTTTTAATGTATGAAGGGGCGCATGATATACTTGATCTTAAAAAGTATAGATACCACATGATTTCGTACTTTAGAGAAGGAGATACTAAAATGAACTTCATGAATACTGTTTGCGTAAACATTACTGATTTTTTGATGTTTTGAGTGATAAATATTTATTCTTATATTTTAAATATTTATTGTGGTACATAGTATCATTCCCCGCCTTTTGTGTAGGTACTTCCTTTGAATAAATTAATATAGCCACATTAATGTGTGTGTTATAAAACTCATAAACATCTCCATGAGTATAAATTGATGATGTAAAGATTTTTTGTATATATTCATTAAAATTATCGCCCATATTCGATATTTTTGTTCCAAGTTCTGCTAATTCTCCATCATAAACATACCATTGTGACGTATCTGAACATATAATAATAGCGCGTGAATCTAGAAAATGCGGACGCCGCGCTTTATTCATATGTTGATCATTATATAATAACCAACATATGAGAAAAAGCGCGTGAACTATAGAAAGAAATTAGAAAATGCGGACGCCGCGCTTTATTCATATGTTGTCGCATATATATATGAACATATAATAATAGCGCGTGAATCTAGAAAATGCGGCCGCCGCGCTTTATTCATATGTTGATCATTATATAATAACCAACATATGAGAAAAAGCGCGTGAACTATAGAAAGAAACTAGAAAATGCGGCCGCCGCGCTTTCTTCATATGTTGGTACTTATAATGGAATCAACATATGAGAAAAGCGCGTGAACTATAGAAAGAAACCAGAAAATGCGGCCGCCGCGCTTTCTTCATATGTTGGTACTTATAATGGAATCAACATATGGAGACAGCGCGTGAACTATAGAAAGAAACTAGAAAAAGCGACCGCCGCGCTTTATTCATATATTGGTACTTATAATGGAATCAACATATGAGAAAAGCGCGTGAACTATAGAAAGAAACCAGAAAAGGCGGCCGCCGCGCTTTATTCATATGTTGATCATTATATAATAACCATCATATGAAAAAAGCGCGTGAACTATAGAAAGAAACTAGAAAATGCGGCCGCCGCGCTTTATTCATATGTTGGTACTTATAATGGAATCAACATATGAATTAAGCGCGTGAACTATAGAAAGAAACCAGAAAAGGCGGCCGCCGCGCTTTATTCATATGTTGATCATTATATAATAACCAACATATGAGAAAAGCGCATGAACTATAGAAAGAAACCAGAAAAGGCGGCCACTGCGCTCAATTCATATGTTAATCATTATATAAGTATGAACATATGAAGAAAGCGCATGAATCCATTATCAATTCATACATTATTCTTATACATTGATTTCTGTATATGTAGATACTCACGCCGCTCATATATTGATTCATTATATGAAAGAACGAGTGTTTCTAAAAAATGAAATTCGCACTCACTTCGCTATGTTCGTTCCGATTTACTATTATTATTATCTATCGTAACAAGCATCCCGAAACTCTATAAAGCATAGAGTACTCTTTTATTAAAAGAATTATTATTTTGTTAATATTATTTCTTTTATTTGTTGTTGTTGCTGGATTGTAGTTTTTTTTGGAACGATTTTTCGTTTCCTCAAACGTCATCCTGGCTTTTTCTGGCTTTTGAACTAAGTTTCAAAGATTTTGGAATTTTTTCCATCCTCTTCAAACAGGTCCTTAATTCGAATAACTAAGAAAGTTTCCTTTTGGAATTTTCCTTTCATTATTCTGTCATTGGTTGCCCTACCATGACAAGTTGCCCTTTAGTTTTATTGGATTACGAATGTAAGTTTCTAATCCACAAAACTTCATCCGGGCTGGCATTTGAACTAAGGTCCACGATCAAAGATTTGGAATTTCTTCCGTCTTCAAACAGGTCCCTAATTCGAATAACTAAGAAAGTTTCCTTTTGGAATTTTCCTTTCATTATTCTGTCATTGGTTGCCTTCCACCAGACAATCTGTTACTTTTCTTTAATGGACCTTCTTAATCCTTCTTTTTTCAATTTTTTTTTATTTATATTTAGCTCTGCCTTTATTTATTATTTTCAATTTTTTTTTATTTATATTTATCTCTGCCTTTATTTATTATTTTCAATTTTTTTTATAAAAATTTGAAAAATAAATGAATAAACAAGTCCATTGTATTATTTCCATATTATTCACGGAGGACCATTTTCCCATATCTTTTTTAAATATGTCTTCCTGCCCATGCCAATCTCGGTCTATCATCTGCGAAAAATGGAAATGGGTGTGTCCTCATTGTTCGTGGAATGAAACTGGAAAACTTTCTTTTTCGAAAAAATTCTACGATAAAACTGGATCCTGCTGCTGGATTTGCCCAATCTGTCAGATTCATTCTCCATTTAGAATCTTGACGATTCCCTATTCCAATCCAAATTCCAACTCCACCTCATATTTCTGCACGGTCGATATTCCTGGGGGTTACGAGATGATCCGCATTTGATGCATTTCTTCTTGCTTTCTCGCTCTCTCGCTCCGATAATCTCATAAAATGAGATCATCGGTTCGGTCGTTGTTTCATTCTAGTTTTTCTTCTTAGATTCTTATTTTTACTTGAATGAATGTCCGCTTTTTTTTGATATCAATTCTATCCTCTTAATTCGTCCACTTTCTCGATAGATTTTTATAATTTTTAGCAAAATTGATTGGGATTGGGAGCTTGGTTATATGAAATTAGGTTAATGATTTCTTCTGGTGGAAAAATAGATAATGGATGTTTTTCTTTGGTCCATTCATTGATAAACGTATTTATAAAATGGATTTTTTCGTCAAGGCAAAAAACGTCTATACTCCCTTTTTCTTTATTTGGTGAGTATGCATGTACATTAGTTTTTTGTATTATTTTATGAAACTGTGGATGGAATGTATTATAATATATTCCTTTAAAGTATGTAGATCTTGTATTTTTTGGTTTTAAATTCTTATAAATATCAATGATCTTCTCCACATCATCATTGCCTGTGGGGGCACTCCATGGTAACCAAATGTTACGATAAATTTTAAAAAATTCTTGTAAGATTCCATAATCTTTTTTGCTATAAGGCTGCTTTCTTTCTAGTATCATTCGTATCTCATACATCTTAATTCTTTTTTCTGGATGAAAATCTTTTTGAAGTTTTATTATTATTTCCGTAAATTGGATCAATGCATTTATCTCGAGAATACAGTGTTTCCCTATAGATTGGAATGCATACTCCATTACATAATGGTATGTTGGTGAACATGCAATATCTATTTCTTGATCTGTTAGTTCTATTTTACTCATTTATTTTTTAGTCTATTACATTTTTCTCATCATTATTTATTTCAATTTTTTTTTTACATATCCTCCATCTGGCAATGATGCACCTCACCACTTAGTGCGACCACAAAACACATTTGTGCTAACTTTTTGATCACTTCTTCTGGGAAATAAATCTCTTTGTATGAATAATCTTTATCTATGTTACTTCGTTGTAGGCAAATTTTTTTAATTATGATATTATTTTTGTGGAAACAATTTAATTTGAATTCATATGTAAATATCATTATATGAATGAATATAATGAATCAACATCTATGGGGCTTTGATCCCTAAAATGGATACGGATAAACAGAAATTATCCACGTTCCTCATATGTTGATTCATTATATGAATGAATATTATGAATCAATATATGATAACAATTAAAATGGACAGCTGCCAAAAAATTGAAATTTTAAAATTGAAATTTTAATTACTTAGAAAATAGCATATACTAAAGAATTCTGAAGATTAAAATATTTATATCATAATGACAACATTTTTTAGAAGAATTTATTCTACGTTATCTCCATTTCCGTTGACGATCGTAGAAGTATCTAATGGTAACTGTAAAATGAGCGCTCATATTTATCGTTATTGGACACAATTTGAGTTTGGTGTAGCGCAATCTGGCGATCCACAAGTTAAAATTAATTTTCAATGTTTTGATCCAAAAATAAATATCAGTTTTGGCAATAGATTTTATCCTAGAAATTTAATTAATCCGGGTATCCATGGTCGTGGAATATATGTTGATGAAATTTATTTTTCATTATTAAATAATAATATTTGTTCAATAGATAGAAATCGTATTGAAAATTTACTCGATAAATTAAGAGATAAAACTAAATCCCAATGCCAGTTGTATGTTTAATTAGATGCCAATCAGATATTGATTCTCATACTTTAATTTCTTATATGAATATTCACGGCCCTTCGTACGTTGATTCATTATTATATATTAGTATTTTCAATTTTTTTTATTAAAAAATTGAAAATTGATATTATTGGAAAGTCCTTTATAATTCCAAATATATTAGATCAGAATGGACCAATTCGTTTTGTTTCGCGTTCTCTCTGGAGATAGAGTCAAAAAATGGAAAATTCCTGTTTCATCTCTGCCTCCAGTGACCACCTATTACGAGGGTTTCTTCGACGGCCTGAGAATTTGGACCATCGGCATTTATCCCAAGGAAGGAACACTCACCGGCCGGTTCAACGTTTCTGGTACATGTGAATGTACTTTCTGTCTCAATTGTCCCGAAACCAAAAGCGGATCCATGAGTTTCGAGGCTCGGCTCGGCAGTGATGATTCGACTTTTGATCTGATCACATTGTCGTTGTATGGTTCCAAACAATGAATTCTCTACATTTTAATGTAGTTAATTTATTATACTCATTCATATAATGATATTTACAATTGTAAAGAAAGAGAGTAGAAATTCTCAAAACATCTATATTACATGAGATAAAAAATTACTTAAGAACTTATATTCGATGGAATTTTTTTTTGAGAATCAATTATCAATTCATGTAATATTTTTATACATTGATGCTTATATTATTAGCATAATGAATCAGCACATATTCTTTATTTGGTCGTTGATTCTGAAAAATTCGCGCCCGAAGATGTTGATTCATTATATGTATGGATATAATTTCAGCAGTTCTTGAGTTGTCGGTTGCAATGCAATCATTAACTCGAGGACCTGCATCCAAAATTCCTGGACAATGATATGTTGTAGTTAGTTAAAGGAACCCATTTTCTTCCCAATGTAGTGAACGCAATAAAATATATTTAGATTTATATTTTTGATACTTGTCATAATAACCGCCACGAACTTTAGATAGTCGCTCTTTTAGTTTTGGATCAACTTTTATGCCTGCTTTTCTGTATAGTAGTTCATTTTCATCCAAATCATTATCAAGATCGGAATAACAAATGTATGGAGTATTTTGTAGAATAGTGTTTGGATGTTTACCCATATTAATATAAACAATTTTCTTAGGTTTATTATCAATAAATATTTTATCAAGTAAATACACTTTTCTTACCATATTTATTTCGCCTTCTTTTAATTTCATCAAACATTTAAAATTAGTTACTACTTTGGCCAATTCTGAGGTTATTGTTTGATCATTTTTGTCAATATCGATATAATTTTTGGATTTTAATTCATCTAATAAAGATTTGATATCACTATTTTTATAATCTTCTTTTATATTTATAATTTCGACATTATTATGATAATATATCATATTTTCTACAGATTCAAAACTATCATTGTATTTATATTTATTCGTATCAATTATTTCAAACGGAACAGAAATTATTTCCTTGAATATATCTAAAAGCAAAATTTCATCAAATCCATTGGTAATATCATCACCCAACAAAACCTGATTTATGTTGTGTTTTCTAATTTGTTCGCTAATATTTATAGCATATTTAAGAAAAATATCTTTATTTAATGTTAGTTTAATGGCAAATAAACCAGCTAGTAAATCACAAATATTATTTTGTTTTCTGAAAAAATCAGACTCATAATTTTCTTTGTAAATATTTAACCATTTTGCATATGATAATATATAATGTTTATTTTGGTCTATTTTTTTTTCTATATTGATTATTCCTTTAAGACATGGAAAATAAAATATTCTATCTGAATTGGCAAATAATTTGATATTACAACAATCTAAATTTGATACGATTCCGTCTGCTTCTCTAATAACACATACATTAACACTTTCATCTACCATTGCTAAAAATCGAAATGATCTTGTCAAACTTATTTGAAAACTTTCATCTTTAACAATGGATTGACAAACTAATGTATAAATTTCAACATTTTCCGCAGAAAAAATGTAGTCCATCAGATGTTTAATGTACAAATAAATTTTAAAATTATTTGGAGATAAATAATTTTCTAAATCTGTCAAAATTTTAAGAATGTTAAGAATATTTGGATCCATATATATCCGGACCAACCAATCAGATAAGTTTTTTTTCACATTGATAATAGTTTTTTTGATAGACGGTAAATATTTGTATGCTAAATTATCGAAGTCATCCGTATCTATGAATAAATTATGTATGTTAATAAAGAACTTAGACTCATAATATAGTACAATTGAAATACAATTACAACAATTTTGACGTTTCTGTAAATTAAATTTACTAATAATATTTGGCAGATATCCATCTGGAAGTTTATTTTTTTTAATATTTTCAATAATATTATTAGGATCATACGTGTGAATATAATATGAGTGTTTTCGTAAATTTATAAGTTGGCAATTTTCATCATATTTTATGGGATTTTTCTGTGTTGATACAAATAAATTTTCTACCTGTTTGTAACAATCACCTAATTCTTTTAGATTAGGATCATTTGTAAAATTGATATATTTGTCTTTACAAACATATCTATTATATTCGCTCTGTTTTTGGTGTAACCAGCAAAAATTACTCCCGTCTTTTTTTCTTCGCCAACATTTATGTGTTATAGTGTCATACATATATGTATGTTCACATTGTTGTGCATCCATTCTGCTATATGGATTGAAGAGTTTTTTTAATATTTTTTGAATTACCTACAATTATTCTAACATATATTGAAAATATTATAAATAAAATTGAATTAAAATTTCATAAATTATAATATGATATTTTAACTTAGGATAATAATGTCTAAAATCACATTCGAATCTTTATTTGAATCATTTAAAATTGATAATAAAATATATCATATTTATGATATGGTATCTATAATCAAAATAACTAATAAACAGATTGAAATACTATTTGAAAATATTGACCAAGAACTTAAGGATTTTTTTTTTATAAATCTTTTTAGATATCCTCATAACACCTTAGATACTATTATTTTTACAATTCAACTTGGTGCTAATCCACGTACACAAGATGATCAAGCATTAATTAATTTATGTAGTAGTACTGTATCACTTGAAAATAATTTTGAAATTATGGAATCTACTATTTCGAAAATTAATTTTTTGATTAACGAAATTGGTGCTAATGTTAACACACAAAACAGCTCGCCATTAGGCAATTCAATTCCCAATAAAATTTTAATTAATACATTGTTTAATTTTGGTGCTTTAATTACTGATTTTGTCATTGATTCTTTAGTTGAAGTGTTAGATAATCAATTTTTATATATAAGATGTATAGAAACCATCCCAATATTTATTAATCATGGTCTTGATATGCAATATTTAGCACAAAAATTTATTTTTTATGATGATCAGATTAAAGGAATTATGAAATTTTTCAAAAAGTATGACGTTAATTTTGATATAATATTAAATACATAATATTTTGGCTCTTATAATTCATATGTTGATTCTTAAAATGGATACAGCTAAACCGAAATTATCCACGCCTTCGTTTTCGTTTTCCGAAATTCTAAGAATTTCGAAAACAAAACGACAGTTGTTGATTCATTATATGTATGAATATAATGATATTCACATATGTATCCATTTTTCAATTTAATTCATATGTGAATCTTATTATTTGTACAACTATAATGAATCAACATCTGATTGTGCATTGAGCCCTAAAAATGGATACGGATAAACAGAAATTATCCACGCCTTCGTTTTCGTTTTCCGAAATTCTAAGAATTTCGAAAACAAAACGACAGATGTTGGTTCATTATATGTATGAATATAATGATATTTACATATGTATCCATTTCATTGAAAATTTTGCAGAGGAATTTTATTAAATAAGATTTTTTAAGGTGGATATTTTTGTTACTCATGTTTTATTAAAATTTTTCTGTTTTATGGAGTAAAAGTTCCACCTCAATAAATTTGTTCTTTTGAAAAATAAGGTTTATTTAATGAGTTTTTTTAAGTGGATTTTTATTACTTACCATCCGTTCGGAGATAAATGTCAGTATTAAGAATATCCATTTTTATTGAATATTAATTTGTTCATTTTTCTATATGGTACTAATACAGGAAATATTAGATGAGTGAAATTAAAAACAACTCCGTAATGATTAAAGAGATCGCCTCGATAAATTTATTCCTTTGAAAAAAGAATTATTTAACGAGTTTTATTAAATGAAGCTTATTAATGAAACTCATTTAATGAGTTTTATTAAATGTGGCTTACTTAATAAGATTTTTTATGATGGATTTTTCTGTTACTTATGTTTTATTTAAAACTTTTTCTGTTTTATGGAGTAAAATTCCGCCTCAATAAATTTATTCTTTTGAGAAAATGCTTATTTATACCCATTCCAAAAATAATTCCCACATGCTAGACTTATTCGATTTTTTAAGCTACATTAAATGAGTTTTATTTAATGTAGCTTTTTAATGAGATTTTTTAAGATGGATTTTTTTGTTACTTATGTTTTGTTAAAAACTTTTTCTGTTTTATGGAGTAAAATTCCGCCTCAATAAATTTATTCTTTTGAAAAAGGCTTATTTAATGAGACTTATTTAATGTAGCTTATTTAATGAGTCTCATTAAATAAGCTATATTTAATGAGTGTTATTAAATGAGACTTATTTAATGTAGCTTATTTAATGAGACTTATTTAATGTAGCTTATTTAATGAGATTTTTTAAGATGGATTTTTTTGTTACTTATGTTTTGTTAAAAACTTTTTTCTGTTTTATGGAGTAAAATTCCGCCTGTAGGGGGTCTCGAGTTAATGATTGCTATGCAATAACATAATCGTAGGTCCTCAATAAATTATTCCTTATGTCCAGAGTTAGCTGCTCATTTCAACATGAAATCAACTAAAAATTTATTGAAATGACCTAGATTGTTCTTTAAAATGAACTATATCGAATCTTATGTTGAAAATAAAAATTATCATTAAAGAATTTCTAAAAATCATTTATATCAATCATATCAATCAATTGTTTTTTATTTATTTTATCTTTTATTTCATTTATAAATTTTTCTGGATCCATATTCAAACAATTTATAATTTTAATATGATCATTCATTATTTCTCTGTTAAATTTAAAATCGATATATGTTGATATCTTCTTTTTCCCAATTTTTTTAACAACATATCCATAAAAATCATCAAATTGATTAACAATATCCATAAAAAATTTTTTAACTCTATCTTCAGAATTTAACTTTGCTATTCTTAATTTAATTTCATTTTTTCTGGCATTTTCTCCATTTTGAAAACTTAACCATTGAAATTGATTTATTTCTTTTAATAGTTTATCTTTAAACATGTTAATATCTTTGATTTTTAAATCACAAATTTTAAATCTGTTAACGTTCAGTTCTTTTTCTAACCATTCTACTAATGATAATATCTTAAATAATCTTTTTGACTTCTCAATAAATGAAAAATTTTCTACACATGATTTTAATTCTTCCTTATCAATATTCTGTTTATTATAATATAACATTATTGAACTTGTACATTTAATATATTTATCTTCATCAATTATGATTTTTTTTAATTGTTCATCTTTAATTAATCTTTCATTCGATACTTTTAAATAGTTCATCCTGTTTTTTAGATTTTCTTTTATGATTTGTTTTCGATTTTCTATATCAATTAGATCGTTAGTTTTTTCTTTTGTTTCTTCTTCTGATTCCTCGTCTGTTTCTTCATCTGATTCCTTATTTATTTTTTCTTTTAGTTTGGATGCTATTTTATCAGTTTGATTTATTATTTCATTTATTATTTTTTCTTTAATATTAACAAATATAGTAGCTTTATTATCTTGTTCAAAAACATGTTTTATAATTGTATAACCTTGATGTTTACATAATTTAATGAATAATTGACTTTTGTTGTAATCAAATAGTCTCTTGTACCAACTTGCATATAAATGTATACGACCAAACAAACTATTCTCATTTATTTCACTTATCATTTTTCCACTTTTACCATTTATAACTAAACATTTTAATTCATCTAATACATCTTTTTTTGTTCTATTAATTTTATCTTGTCCATATTTAATATTTACGTTATTTAAAAATTTCTGTAATTCCAATTCCTCTATATATTTATTCTGTTTGTAACTTATGTATCTGTTTGCACTATCTTTGTAATGCTTCGTTAAAAATAATACATGCACATTTTTTGCATTTCGTGTTCTTGAAATTTGTTGGAGCATTGAAAAACTGTCTATGGTATTCCCTTTATAAATAGCATAAACATCATCATAATCAATTAATACATCTATGCCATAAATAATTTTTGGACTAAACAATATACATTTATTTTTCCAGATTTTATTACAGTTTTCTATTTCTTCTAATATTCCACTATCTTTCGTGTATACTCTAAAATAATATTTGTCTTTATTATATTTTAACAAATAATTATAAATATTATTAACTATTGATTTAGAATCCGACATTATTAATATTGGCTGTTTATTTTTAACTTTTTCAATAATTGGTTTACAAAAAATTTCTATTTCTTTATTAATTGAATTATTTACTCTGTTATAAATATGCATATTTATACCTATCTTATTTTTGAATGTATTTTTGTAATATACTATTTCATTATTTTGTCTTAGTGTTGATACAAAATCTAATACCATATCAGTAATAATAGCATCAGATACTATCACTTTCTTACATTTATACAGTAAATCAACCAATTTAACAAATGATCTTAGCCTTGAATGTTTCATTGTGGGTGAATAAAAATGAACGAGTAATGAAGTTGTCTCGTCTAAAATTAATATATCATAATCTGAATCTACCTTATACAATTGTTCCATTGATGTGATATACCTATTTTTATTTATTTTATTTAATTTATCTAAATAACTCGTTATGCCAATCGATTTAAAATATTCTTTGTGTAATGAAGACATTGATTTTCTGCTAATGACCGATAATATTTTTCCTTTCTCATTAATATCTGTCAATAATTTTGTAATTGCTGTCGTTTTCCCTGTTCCTGTTGGAGAATGAATGATAATGGTATCTCTTTTTTTGAATTCATTTATCATACCTTCACTAATATATTTTTCTTTTTCTATTAATTTTGTTTCTTCTATCAATAATTTGTTTTCATCCATTAGCAATATTTCATCAGCGCTTTTAAAACTTTTTTTTTTAATCTGTATGTCTTTTTTATCATCCAATATTTGTACGTCTTCTTTATCATCCAACATTTCGACATTTATTTCTGGAACTTTTAAATTGAATATCTTTACAAGGGCATTATTTGATACATTAACTGTGATTTTATCACTCAGACATTTAACACATCTTAAAGATAAACCATAACTTGTCACCTCAATGAATATTCGTTCACTTTCATGTTTACTAAATGGACAATGATTATCATCTAATTCTATGATACACACATCAGGTTTAAATATTACTTTATTAATTGATAATTTATTATCCGGAAATGAATCTTTTCTCATTTTTAAATACATTTCTACTCTTAGTTTTTTATATTCTTCTGGATTATCTAATTTGGCATAATAATGCAAAGTTTTGATTGTTAAATATTTGTCTTTATTTAAAAATTTGTGTAAATTTCCCCAAAAACTATCTAATTCTTCTTTATTATAATTTTCGGGACTTTTTTTAGACCATTTGTGTGCAATTGATAAATAATCTATCTCTTTTTTTACATCTGTGTGATAACAATAATATAATATTAATATTATTTTAATCCAAGGATGATAATTTTGAACTCTTTTCATTTTTAATATATTCAATAATTTCCTAATAATTTGTTCATCATATTCCTGATCTATTGTTATTTTTAATGGTTCACTATTTACTTTTTCATTAACTGTAATTTTTTTTACAAATTTACCTACAAATTTGCATACAATATCATCATTTATTGGCTCAAGAGATTCTGATGATTTATTCCTTATTGATAAAATTTTAACTAATTCTAATACGGTGAAATCTTCAGGTTTTCTTTTACTATTTAATATCCATTTTACTTCATATGGTTTTTTATTTGGTTTTGTACTCAAATATAAACACCATGGTGAATTCACTATTACACTTTTGTCATATATTTTATCAATTGTATTTTCACATTGTATTTCTAGTTTATGAATTTTCATAAATTTTTCTCTCAATGATAATTGATACATATAATTGCACACTACATGTGGAAAATGTATATGTAAACCATCTGACCATAATTCTTTACCATTTTTTATTTTCTCATATGTTTCGGGTCTTTGTAAAACAAAACATTCATAATTTACACCTTCTCCAAACATTTCTTTTAATATTTTGGTTAAATCTTTTATTATTCTATACACAATTTTTTCGTTTATCACTCTCGGATCCTTTTTACTAAATTCAAAATCTAAATCAATTATTATTGGCCCTACATTTGGCATATGTTTTTCGGTATAATATAATTTACTACCTTTTTCTAACGCTGCTTTTGAATATAATATAAAAAAATATTCTCTTTTATCATTAGAGATATTCCATTTACCTCCATTATTTCCATCTATTGCAGTATGGGTATATTCTGCTTTAGATTTATGTTTTTCTAAAAATACTTTCAATTTGTTTAAAGCACTCATATATAAAAATATATAGAAATTATATTTTTATATATTTTCATATTTTTGTATTTTTGTATTTTTTTATTTTTGTATTTTTAAAAAATATTGATATTTTTTTCGCATAATTAAATTATATAGAAATATTATGATGATTATATTTAATGACAAAAAACATTGATGCCGTTAATAGAAACGTTATATACATTAAAACGAGAGTAGAATATCTACTTCAAAATGGTCGTAAGGAAATCCATACTAAAAGTGAACTCGATAAATTTCCCGTAGGTGCTTTGATTTCATATATTAACAAACATGATATTTTTCGTACTGCTGGATTTTTAACTAAAGTTACAGATGACTATTTCATTTATATTCAACCTGATTTAAAAACTAGAATTAGAGTCAGATTTAAAAATGTTAAAAAAATGTATCTCGGAACTGTTTACGAAACCATTAATGATCTTGTTAGTATAGTAAAAACTAATAAAAAGGAAACTAAATTTCCAGTTATTATTGATAATATTGTTGTTTATTATGCTAATAATAGATACGACGAAATTCGCTATCGCAATACGGAAAAATTTTGCTTAATGTTAGCTTGGTTTTCTTTCTTCCGTTCTTAATTTTATATTTTTTTCAGAAATTTCAATATATCATAATAATGTTGATTTATGATTTTTTTGTTTTATCCTTCTTTTTTCATTTTTTTTTGGATTCACTTAATATATTTCCCATCGTAAAATTGTAAAGGAGGATAAAGAAATTCTCAAAACATCCCTTATGCATGAGATAAAAAATTACTTAAGAACTTTTATTCGATGGAATTTTTTTTGAGAATCAATTATCAATTCATACAATATTCTTATATGATTTCCATTTATAGTTTCATGCACCCCTCATACGTTGATTCATACATTGATTCATATATAAGTATCAATATATGAATCAATGGCCCTTCCTTAGTTGATTTCTATATGTAGACCCTCATATGTTTAAGGCATAAAATGCCTACTTATTCATAATCTATATTATACATCTCTATCTGTAGATACTCGCGCTCCTTCATACGTTGATTTATTATATATATGAATATAATGATATTTTCATATGAGAACAATTTAAATTGAATTCATATGTATATGTTATTATACGAATGAAGGGGTCGAGTGTTTCTAATAAAGGAAATTCGCCCCCATACGTTGATGCCTATCTTAATATTTTTATATTTGACCAGCTGATTCATTTTAGTTCTTCATATAATAAAAGTTACATATGTGAACAATTTATATTGAATTCATATGTTAATTTCATTATATGTATTACTATAATGAAATTATTTTACTCAATATTCATTATTTTTAAAATTTATATTTGGATGTTTCTCCTTGAATTGTTGTCTTTCAAATAAGGTATTTAATTGCGAATATGCATATTCAATTGGATGTTCTTTTCTAAATTTTAGGTCTTTAATCACATAATGAAGAAATTCTTTATCATTCATTCCTAATTTTGGTTCTATACCATACATTTTCTTAATGTATTGACAAAATTCATAATATGTATCAAAAATACCAAATTCACCATAGTTTATCATTTTTATAATCATATTAAATAATTAATTTTTAGATTTTAAAACGTTTTCTACTTTATTATTTTTATTTGACCAAAACCACCCATCCAAATTTTCCAATTGTTTTATTTGGTCGCTATTAAGTTTGTTTTTTTGTTGTTTTCCTCTTTGGATAGCACACCAAAAATTAAATCTTTTTTCTTTTTCATCAGTTGGATTACGTGTAGGTAATCTTTTATTTATCATGATCCATTTCTTAATTTCGTTATACATATCATCAAATAATTTTCTATCATTTCCTAGCCAAAACCAGCCTTTTATTTTTTCTAATTTTTTGAGTTGATTATTATTCAATTTATTTAATTTTTTATCTCTTCTTTGTTTAGCACACCAATTGCCCAAATATCTTTCTTCTGAATTTGTTGATCCATTTGATGGTATTTTATTATTATTATTTACCCAAATATTCACCTTATCTAAATTTTCATCAAAATTTAAACTAATAATCTTATTTATATCCCAAAACCATCCACTTATTTTTTCCATTTGTAATATTTGTTCGGCAGTTAATTTGTTATGTTTTTTATGTTCTCTTTGTCTATGACACCATTTAGCTAAACGTTTTTCAAAATTATCTTTTGTGTGACTCAATGGTATTTTATCATGATTTTTAATCCATAATACTAATTCATTATAATTTTCATCAAATGATTTATTTTTCCTTATTATTTCATTTGACCATGTCCATCCATTTATTTTTTCCAGGTTGGATATTTTATATTCATCCAATTTACTTCTATTTTTCATATATTTTTGACCATAACACCATTTTGCTAATTTAGATTCTATTACATTTACTGATTTCTGACTTGGAAATTTATTGTTTTTTTCAATCCATATTGTTAATTTAGTATAATTATCATTCCAAATATCATCAAAACTCCATATCCATCCTTTTATTTTTTCCAAATTTTTTATTTTATCTTTATCCAATTTATTATTTTTATTTTTTTGTCTTTGTGTGACACACCATACACCCAATTTTTTTTCTGTATTATCATTTGACATACATGATGGCATTTTATTATTTTCAACAAACCATCTTTTTAATTCCTCATATATTTCATCAAATGATTTAATATCTCTTTCAATAGTTTCATCAATCCAACACCATCCTTTTATTTCATTTAATTTCCTTATTTTTTTTTCGTTTAGTTTATTATTTTTTTTATTTTGTTTTTGATTGCAACACCAACTATTCAATTTTTGTTCATCTATATTATCTGGCTTATTTTTTGGCAACTCACCATTATCATCAACCCACTTCTTCACTTTCTCGTACATATATTCAAAACTATCAACCACTTGCCATAAATTAACCTCCAGTTTATTATTCCACTCACCAATGTCAATTTCCTTGCTAATATCAATTGCATTATTGTAATATTCCATCTTACAAATCTTCCTTCCAATAACTCCCCCATCAGCCTTCAATTTAAAATACTCAACAATGCCATTATCCGTGCTCTTTAATGATTTCAATATTCTAATAACATTTCCATAAACATCTTTATCAAATTCATCATTAAAATTATCGATAAAAATTGGTACAATAATATGCGCCAATTCTTTTCCTGGATATAATCTTAATGATCTACCTATACATTGTATTATATCAATTGTACTGAATCTCGGATCCACAAAACAAATACTGTCTACTATTGGTATATTTACGCCTTCATTTAATACTTTCGCTGTACATAAAATTCCTTTTTTAGAAGCAGTAAACTCTTTAATAATTTTATTTCTTTTACCCATTGTCATTTTTCCATCTAAATTTTCCACAAATATTTCTTCATCATACAATAATTCATTAACCTTTACCAAAAACTCTTTGAATTTTTTCGCACGTTTAATTTTATTATGATACGTTATTAAATGTTTACATGTTCCATCATGAATTTTCTTTAATATAATGATTATTGTTCCCAAATAATTAGCTTCTTCATCTTCAAATTCATCTAAATATTTAACTAATTTATTTTTCCTGATATCTTTTTTAATATCGGAATTTCTTGCACATATTGATAATACCTGATAATCAACTAATCGTTTATCTTTTATCGCTTCTCCTGTATTATACGTGAATATTTTATCTCCATATATTTTTCTATTATCCATACTAATAACTTCTTCATCATCTAATGCTCCATTATACATCTTTGGTGTGGCCGTCATAAATAATCTTTTTCCAATCATTATATTTTTATTCGTTAATGCTAATGAAAATTTTTTATTAATTCGACCAACCGTTTTATGTGCCTCATCATAAATTCCAAAATCAAATGATGTTTTACATGCTGCTAATTTATCTGAACTTTGATAAGTACAAATCACTACTAATTTATTTTTTATTTGATTGATATATTTTTTAATGCTATTCGTATCCGTATATAAAATTAATCCATTAGATTTGTATTTCGTATCTTCATCAACATCTGCATCTGATCCAACCAATAAATAATCTATTTTCACATTTTCTGCATAAGATTGATTAACCCAATCCGAATAGAATTGTGATAACAAATACAATGATGGAACAAAAATTACTGTTCTTTTATTGAAAGTTGTTTTGTCTACCCAGTATGATGTCAATGTTTTACCGGTTCCACATGCCATTTCAATATGAGCTCTACTAAAATCTAAATAATGAAATTCACAATTAATTTTACACATGGTTTGGTACTTAAATGGCCTTTTCCTTTCATATTCAATTTTATTCTCATTAATACTTTTAAAAAAGTTTTTTTTTGGCAAATCATCAAAAAAATTTCCATAAATAGGTTCCACTTTTGTAGATTTAATAACTTCATCTGCTAAATCGTAAGTATTCGTAACTAAAAATCCTCCTTTGATTTTATTATTAATGCCAAACGATAATCCGAAAAATGTAGATAATTCATTCCATGAAATAATTTTATTTTGATCTTGTCTAAATTTGCATTGAATTGCATAATAATCATCATTTATTTTTGCTAATAGATCTATTCCTTTATCTTTTGTTGGAAGATCTAAATCCGTTAAAATTTTATTCGGAACATCTTTGTACAACCAAATATCCTGCAAATTACTGTTCAATCGCGGATCAAATTTAAATAAATAATACGTGAAGATTTCAAATAGATCTCCTTTTTCTTTTTTCGTTAGTTTTGCAGTTATTGAATAAATATCGTCGAATGTATTTAATTTTTTTAAATAATTTATTAATTGATTCATATTAATAAATTATTTAATAATTCATTTTTAAATATTTATTTTTTTTTTCATTTTTTAATTACTTTTCGTATGAGATAAAATATGGCAGTTTATCAAAATTCCCTACTTCTCTAAAATTTTTTCCGCACACTTTTTCTGTATGATTTATATACACACTGAATAGTATATTTTCATAATTATCATCAAACACTATTTCATAAAATCCTATTGGAATTGCTAACGGTTCATCATATTGATCACTAATAAAATGTTCATTATCATATTCTGGCACTGTCAATATATTTTGTCCCAAAAATGTATTTCTTACATAATTTTCTAATCCTAACCATGTACCAGCATTAAAACAATGTATTTGTGGAACTATATTTGCCATATTAAATGTTATACAACTTCTATTTGTAAATGTTGCTGGCATTAAGTGACCTCGATCAAATTTTGTGTTGGTAAATGAATTATATGTTCTTGTATTTAAATATTCATCTTTACGACAATAATTACTACTACATCTACTTCCTTTCGAATTAAAATTATACAATACATAATTTGGCAATCTCAATGTTGAATTAAATGAAACTTTAAAAATTTCAAAATTTTTTATTTTTTCATTTTTGATTGCATTTATTTTATATTTTGATTTATTTATCTCTACATCGTTATTCGGGAACATTAATGATAATATCAACGTCAATGATATTATTAAAATTGATATCAATATAAACATAAATATTTGTCCTAATTTTTTTGTATCATAATTTAATTGAATGTTATTATTTAATCGTTCATACATTTTTTTTGTTTTATTATTTTATGTTTTATAATTTCTTTATCCTTCTTTTTTTCAATTTTTTTTGATTCTCAATTATTGATTTATACATTGATACTTATATGAATATATGATTCAACATTATTTATTTGATTTATCATAATTCTGTTTCCATTCACATAAATAATTTATAATTTCATAATATTGATTTTGTGTACAATAAATTATCATCCAATTATAAAAATTAGTTTTCCATCTATTACATGGTCCACAACTAACTTTAATATCTAATAAATTATATTTCCATGTATCAATTATTGATTTAATATTATATAAGTTTCGTTCCTCTATAGATTTTACAATTTCATGTAAATTGTTATATTTTAGATTATTTTTTAACATGTGACCATGAGTTATAAATTCATCAAACATAATGGATTTTATTAAATTTTTGTCACAAAAATTGCGAGGAAAAATCTCCATCATTATATCGATTAATTTATATTTAACCATTTTAACAATAACATGATCTATTAATTTCATATGATTATCATTAATATCAATTATTTCATTAGTTTTTTTATATGATAAACATCAACATTCGCCCTTCAATTGTCGTTCCTGTTGCTTTTGAATATAATATAAAAAAATCTTACATACTAATAAATGAAAGGATTCAAAAAAAATTTTAATAATGTATTACATAAAAATGGCCAGCCTGAAAGAATTAATTATGATGTTGAATCAGATGTTTTTTATAAAGCAACTCCGTTCGGGATAATTAAAATTAATGATTATTCCATAATAACTTTCAAAAATTTAATTTATGATGCAGATTTATTTGGAAATAGAAATATTACAAATAATGTTATCTTAAAAATGACTGAAACTAGGATAATAAATCCATTATTTTATTTGGATAATTATGATAATTATTATGACTATTTGTCGGAAATTTTTCAAAGTATGAATCTCAAAAATATGAATATTGTGACAGTTATGATTAATATTTATAAATACGCATCTGAATCTATGGAAAAACTTGGACAAAAAAGGAAATTAGATTATGAAAATATTCCACTTATTAAAGAATTTTCGAAAATAGCTAAAATAAAATATTCAATTCCAGAAAAAAAACCATTTTTAGAAAAGTCACAAACCATTCCAATTGAAGTTATGACAGCTGGATCAAATGATATCAATAATGTCAAGGATATCTTTAAACAAACAATGTTTGGTGTGGAACTTGAATCGTGCATCTACGTAGGAAATGATATCAAATTATCTAGATATGGAGCGGAATATACAGCAAAAGATATGAACCCTGAAGATATAAGAGATGCTTTACCAGAATATCTTAATAAAATCATAACTTATAATACTATACCATTAAAGTCTGATCAAAAATTACATAATGTGCCAGAGTATTTTTTTTTTAGCCATAATACAAGTTATCATTCATCTGATTCTGGTGATATGTGGACACTTCAAAGCGATCCATCAATGGATTGTACCAATCCTGATGTAACTAAATGTGAAATTGTTACTCCTACATTATTTATGGGAGTATATCCAAGATATGATGAAAATTTAATCTATAATTTTTTAAAAACTAAATATAATAAAAATGATGATAATTTTTTTGAGGGTTTGCTGTTTTTGATATATTACCATGAAGTAATTTTTAATCCATTACCAAGTCATATGAATAAATCTCTAGTTAGGAACAATGAAAGAACAATTAATTTATTTGAAAATACGAGGAATGGTTTACATGTACATCTATCCAAGCGTGAAATGTTAGGTAATAAAGTAGGAAGACTCAAATTTATACATTTTCTTAGAAATTTTTATTTTTTCGAAAATCTTATTTATACATTTG
>Ga0206992_1041_pt2 | contig 27141 bp, 25 predicted proteins | sample Alteio_BWMinCont_6_FD_153267 | JGI IMG/M metagenome (GOLD analysis project Ga0206992, IMG submission 153267) | Enriched cells from forest soil in Barre Woods Harvard Forest LTER site, Petersham, Massachusetts, United States -... | ecosystem: Environmental > Terrestrial > Soil > Temperate forest >... | reverse complement strand
GCGGCCACAGTCTCGTTACTCACAGCGGAGGCATCGATGGCTTCACGGCGCTCCTCTCCATGCTTCCCGACGATCACATCGGCGTCATCATCCTCACCAACCTTGGCGGCCAGCGCGCTTCGGAAATTCTCACCTACAACACTTTCGATCGCCTTCTCGGTCTCGATCAAATTTCCTGGATCGACCGCTTCAAAGAGCGCCGCGCCAAACAGAAGCAGCAAGAGGAAGAAGCCAAGAAAAAGAAATCTGCCGACCGAAAAACTGGCACTCATCCTTCGCACGATGTGAAAGACTACGTCGGCAACTTCGAACATCCTGGCTACGGCGGGCTGAAAATCACGCTCAACGGTGACAAGCTCGAAGCGTCACTCAACGGCATCGTCGGCCCGTTCGTCCTCGAACACTACCAATACGACCAGTTCCAGGTTCCCGAAAACGCCAACTCACCCCTCGCTGGTGGCGTCTTCCAGTTCCAGACCGATAAACAAGGCAACATCGGCAGTGTGTCGGCGCCTTTCGAGCCAGCCATGCCCGAAAATATCGTCTTCAACCGCATGGTGGAAAAGCAAAAGTAGCGGCTGCAATCATTTTTCCTTCGAGACCCGTGATCTTCGAGGTGTCAGCGATTATGACGAATCAAAAGCAAGCCTTGCGAGCCGTGCTGTTCCTCGCGTGCGTACTGGCATTGGTGATTGCGCCGGCCGCCGCGCAGCAAGGCACGGCTCTCGATGCGCGTATCCGCGAAATCGCCGGGCGCCCCGAATTCAAGCACGCCACTTTCGGCGTGGAAGTCTATTCGCTCGATGACGGTAAAGTCGTCTACTCGCTCCGCGGCCAGCAACTCTTCACGCCCGGCTCGACCACCAAACTCCTGACCGAAGGCACCGCGCTCGCGCTGCTTGGCGGCGACTATCGCTTCCACACCCGCGTCTATCGCACCGGCCCCATCGGTGGCGATGGCACTCTGCAAGGCGATCTCATCCTCGTGGCCAGTGGCGATCCCAATCTCTCCGGACGCATTCAGCCGGACGGCACGCTCGCTTTTGAAAACGAAGATCACACGTACGCTGGGAGCCCGGACACCAAAGCGGTCCCCGGCGATCCGCTGCTGGTCATTCGCGAACTTGCCGCGCAAGTCGCTTCGCACGGCATCAAGCAGATTCAGGGCCGCATCCTCGTTGATGCCTCACTCTTTCCTGAAGGCGACAAGGAACTGGGCACCGAAGTGGTCATTTCGCCGTTCTCCGTGAACGACAACGTCATCGACCTCACCGTTTCCGCTGGCGACAAGGAAGGCGCGCCTGTTTCCCTTAATGTTTCGCCAAAAACCACCTATGCCACTTTTGTCAGCAACATCGTGACCGGCCCGCGCGGCTCGAAGCCGGATCTTCAGCCGCCCGTCGATGTCACTAATCCTGATGGTTCGCACACGGTCACGCTCAACGGCAAGTTTCCCCTCGGCGGCCCTTCCATTCTTTATGCGTACGCTGTTCCGCAGCCCAGCCGCTTCGCGCAAGTCGCTTTCTTTGATGCTTTGAAAGAGAAGGGAATCAAAGCCACCCTTCCCCCGAATGCGCCAGCCGCCGATTTCAAGCCCATTCCGTCCGCATACACCGACGAAAAAGCAGTTGCCGAGCACGTTTCGCCGCCGCTCGCCGAAGAAATCAAGGTCACGCTGAAAGTCAGCCACAATCTGCACGCTTCCATGACGCCGTTCCTTCTCGGCGCGCTGGTTGGCCACAAGACCCAGCAAATCGATCAAGGCGGTTTCGACGCCGAACACGATTTCCTCGCGAAAGCCGGTCTCGATCTCGCCGGAGCTTCGCAAGCCGATGGCGCCGGCGGCGCTCAATCGGCCTTTTACACGCCGGATTTTATGGTTCATTACCTGGCCATGATGGCCCAGCAAAAAGACTTCGCCGCATTCAAGAAAGCCTTGCCCATCCTCGGACGCGATGGCACGCTCTTCAAAATCCAGGTCAATTCACCCGCCGCCGGAAAAGTCTTCGCCAAGACCGGCACCTATGGCGCGTACGACGCTCTCAACAAAAACCTGATGATCACTGGAAAAGGCCTCGCCGGTTACACGACGACGCCCGACGGCCGCAATCTCGCTTTCGCCGCTTACGCAAATCGCGTCTCCGTTTCTCTCGATGATCCCGAAGCCGCGCAAACCGTTGCCGGGCAGGCCCTCGGCGAAATTGCCAACGCCATCTACTCGATTCCTCCCACCGAACCCGCGTCTTTTGACGTGCTCATCAAAAACGGCCGCATCCTCGATGGCAGCGGCGGCCCCTGGTACAACGCCGACATCGGCATTCGCGGTGACCGCATCGCCGCCGTCGGCAAACTCGTCGACGCGAAAGCCGCAAAAGTGATCGACGCTGCTGGCCATGTCGTTTCCCCAGGCTTTATCGATATGCTCGGCCAATCCGAGTTTTCTCTTCTGGTCGACAATCGCGCCATCAGCAAACTCTCGCAAGGTATCACCAGCGAAATCACCGGTGAAGGCGGTTCCATCGCGCCGCAAACCGACAAAACGCTGGCGCCCATGAAGCCCATGCTCGACCAATTCCATTTCACGGTCGACTGGACCACGCTCGACGGTTTCTTCAAGCGCCTGGAAAAGGGCGGCACGCCCATCAATCTCGGCACCTACGTCGGCGCAGCGCAGGTTCGCGAAGCGGTGATCGGCGATGATGACCGCGCGCCTACTGCCGCCGAACTCGACCAGATGCGTGGCATGGTCGCGCAAGCCATGAAAGACGGCGCGATGGGCGTTTCCACCGCGCTGATTTATCCTCCGGGCCACTACGCCAAAACCGAAGAACTGATCGAACTGGCCAAAGTTGCGGGCCAATACGGCGGCCTCTACGCCAGCCACATGCGCAGCGAAGGCGCCAGCGAAATGGAAGCGCTCGATGAAGCGATTCGCATCGGCCGCGAAGGTGGTCTTCCGGTCGAAGTCTTCCACATGAAAGTCAGTGGCAAGCCGCGTTGGGGAAACATGGTGAAAGTGGTCGCCAAGATCCAGGCCGCGCGCGACGCCGGCCTCGACATTCGCGCGGATCAGTATCCCTATATCGCCGGTGGCACGGCGCTGGCTTCTTCGCTTCCGCCTTGGGTCGCCGATGGCGGCATGGCTAAGCTGCTTGAGCGGCTGAAAGATGCGAAGATTCGCGCGCGCATCAAGACCGAAATGGCTGTCGATCACAAGGATTGGGAGAATTTGTTCGCCGATTGCGGTGGCGGTGCTGGCGTGCTCCTTTCCGGAGTCGAAAATCCGGAGCTGAAGAAATTCAACGGCAAAACGGTTGCCGACGTGGCCAAAGCGCAAGGCAAATCCGAGTTCGATGCGCTGATGGACTTCGTCATCGCGGACAAAGGGCAGACCGGCGCGCTGTACTTCATGGCCAGCGAGCAGGATCTGATCACCGGCCTCAAGCAACCGTGGACGTCGATCGGCCTCGATGCCGGCGCGATGTCGCTTGACGGCCCTTTGTATGAAGAGCACACGCATCCGCGGGCGTTTGGGTCGATGCCGCGGTTCCTCGGCAAATACGTGCGCGACCAGAAGCTCATGCCGCTCGAACAAGCCATCCGCAAAATTACTTCGATGCCCGCGCAGCGCGAACACCTGACCGATCGTGGATTGCTCAAAGTCGGCTTCTTTGCTGACATCACCATTTTTGATCCCGCTACGATCACGGACCGCGCCACGTATACCGAATCGACCAAGCTATCTGAAGGCGTCGATTTCGTTTTGGTCAACGGCAAGCTGGCTTACGATCACGGCAAGCTCACAGGCGCGAATTCTGGTCGCGCGCTGCGCGGTCCCGGTTGGACCGGTGGCGGTGCGCAATAGGCCCGGCGTCGGACCATACTGGCGCAGCATGCTGCGCCACTACAAAGAGTTTCGGTCGCGCTGCCCGTGGACCCTGCCGAAACGTATTCGAGTCGCACAAAACGGAGATGAGGCGCTCATGAAACGAATCGTCAAAATGCTGATGCTTGCATTGTTCGCGGCTGCTCTCGCCATGATTGTTCCGTTGACGCTGCTGGCGCAGGAAGATGCAGCGGCCGCGGACTACGGCGCGATCTTCACCAAGACGGACGCGATGATTCCGATGCGCGACGGTGTTAAGCTGCACACGGAAATTTACGTGCCGAAAGACGCTAAGGAAGCCCTGCCATTTTTTCTGACGCGCACGCCGTACGGCATTGGCGATGATGACAAGGGGTTCACCGGGCTGCTGCGCATTTACCAGGAGATGTTTGCAGACGGCTACATTTTTGTGTTTCAGGACATTCGCGGCAAGTACGGCTCCGAAGGCCAATTCGTCATGCAGCGGCCGCCGCGCAATCGCCAAGACGCGAAATCCATCGACGAAGGCACGGACACGTACGACACTATCAACTGGCTGCTCAAAAACGTGCCCAACAACAACGGCCGCGTTGGCGAAGCCGGCATTTCGTACGGCGGATGGCTCACCGCGATGTCCATCCTCGAGCCACATCCCGCGCTGAAAGCTATTTCCGAGCAGGCGTCGCCGGTGGATATGTATATCGGCGACGACTTTCATCATAACGGCGCATTTCGCTTGAGCTACGGTTTCGAGTACGCCGCGATGATGGAAGCCGGCAAAGAAACGCAGCAATTTAATTTCGACAAGTACGACACCTACGAGTGGTACCTCGCTCTCGGGCCGCTCTCGAATGCCAACGCCAAATATCTGCACGGCAAAATTCCCACCTGGAATGATTTCGTGAATCATCCCAACTACGACGAGTTCTGGCAGACTCAGGCGTTTCCGCGCTATTTCCGCGACCTGAAACTCACCGTGCCGAACTTGAATGTGGCCGGCTGGTGGGACCAGGAAGATTTCTACGGCCCGGTAAAAATCTACGAACTCCTCGAGAAAAACGACACCAACCACCTGAACTATCTGGCCTCGGGACCGTGGCGGCACGGGAGTTGGGCCAGCGGCACGGGCCAGAAACTGGGCAACATCGACTTCGTGAATCACACCAGCGAATATTTCCGTAAAGAAATTCAGGCGCCATGGTTCGCGTACTGGCTGCACGACAAAGGCGCGCGGCCCGCGCATGAAGCGACCACGTTCGAGACCGGCTCGAACACCTGGAAAAACTGGGATGCGTGGCCGCCGAAAGACGGCGTCATCAATCGCAAACTGTATTTGCGCGCCGATGGCAAGCTTTCGTTCGACGCGCCGAGCGACGCTACGGCGTTCGATGAATACGTTTCCGATCCGGCGAATCCAGTGCCGTACCGGCCGCGTCCGGTGGAGGAGACGTATTCGGAGGGCAGCCGCTGGGGCACCTGGTTGCTCGAGGATCAGCGGTTCGTGGATCACCGGCCCGACGTGCTGACCTGGCAGACCGATGTGCTGACCGACGACATTACGGTTGCCGGCGATGTGGTGGCCCATCTTTTTGCATCGACCAGCGGCACGGATAGCGACTGGGTGGTGAAGCTGATCGATGTGTATCCGCAGAACATTCCGGGCGACCGTAAGATGAGCGGCTACGAACTGATGATCTCGAACGAAGTGTTCCGCGGGCGCTTCCGCAACAGCTTTGAGAAGCCGGAGCCGCTGGTGGCCAATCAGGTGACGCCGTTCGCCATCGATATTCACACCACCGACCACGTTTTCCTGAAAGGGCATCGCATCATGGTGCAGGTGCAGAGCACGTGGTTCCCGATCATTGACCGCAACCCGCAGAAGTACGTGCCGAATATCTTCAAGGCCGAAGCCGCGGACTATCAGAAAGCTACGCAGCATATTCACAGATCGAAGCAGTATGCGTCGAACGTGGAACTGCCGGTTGTGGCGAAGTAATAAAATTAAGAGGTAAATGGGTGGGGAAGTAAAGAAGTACGAGCCGGGCGGCATGAAATGGCGAGCGAGAAGGCGATTACGTTGCGGCTGGATGGGGCGCTGCGGGGGAAGCTGGACAAGCTAGCGACGGCCACGGGGCGATCGCGTTCGTTTTTGGCGGCGGAGGCGATCCGCGATTATGTGGCGTTGAATAACTGGCAGATTGAAGAGATTCATAAGGGGCTGGCGGAGGCGGAGCGCGGGGAGTTTGCGAGCGATAAGGATGTGAAACGGGTGGCGAAAAAATGGGCGCAACGTGGGCGCTGATTTGTGAGCTTGCCGGTTAAAGCCTGGCCCTACATCGGCTTTACGTTTTATCCCTACGTTTTGGCCCAAGGTGGCGCGGTTAGTCGCGGGTGATCAGGTCTACGTGGAAATGGGCGTCGGTGAAGTTGGAGTCGACGAAGGCGTCGGCGCTTTGCCAAGAGGCGTACGGGCACATCTGGTGGCCGTCCCAGCCGGAGAGATGGATGACTTTGTCTTCGGCGAGTTTGGCGAGTTCGCGGCGGACGGATTTTTCCGGGACATTGTAGAACGCGGAGATACGCTTGGCGCTGATGCAGGCGGGGTAGCGGCGTGCTCCAGCCAAGCGGAGAAGTTCTCGACGAAGGGTTGCGGACGAAGTCATGATGGCACCTAACCGATATTCAGGATTTGGAGCGGATAAAAGTCGATCTATTCGGGTTTCGTTCCAGGGCTTGTTTTGGGACAACCGGAGTGTACCGCCCGGGCCGGTGGAAGGCAAGGGAGGGGATTTCGCTCGGGCCTGTGGCGCGATGCAGAGTGTTCAACGACGGCTGTGGGATGAGGCTCGTGAGATTGGCGCGGATGCCGCGTCGGGGTGCGATGCGGCGCCGGTCCAGACGAGTTGGTGATACAGGGTGTCCATTCGTTCTGCCGGTACAGGCTTATCGTGAGCGATCCACCAGCGGAGAAGCGAAAACAGGGCGCCGGCGAGAGCTTGGGCGAGGACTTTGCGGGAAATGTCTTCGGCTAAGACGGGGCCGGCTGGCTTTGCATTGGCGGCGCCGGGCGCGGGTACGGCGGCGCGGTGGATTTGCGCGAGCCGCTGCTCGATGGAACGCGCGAAATGGCCTTCGCCGAGTTCCATAACGTCGTGAACGCGACCTGAGGCGACCAGCGCATTGTAAAAATCGCGGACGTCAGCAACGTGGGCCAGGAGTTCGCGCACCGGAGCGACGCGGGTGGAGTGTTCGTCGAGGCGCCAGAGAGATGAGGCGGCGCGTTCCCAGAAATCATCGACGTCGCTGAAAAAGAGATCGTCTTTGTCACGGTAGTGCGAGTAAAAAGTGGACCGGCCAATGCCGGCACGATCGAGAACGTGCTGCACGGTGATGGACTCGAAGGGCTGCTCCTGCATTAGGGCGACCATGGCGTCGCCGAGGGCGTCGCGAGTTTGCAGAATGCGGCGATCCGGTTTGCGCTTGGCGGCGGGCTGGCGTTTTGCGGGTAATGGGGAAGCTTTTGTGGACCCTTTTCCGGACATGGAGCGCCTCTTTGTTCGGAATCGCTGCGCTTTGCAGGAATCCGCGTTGACGGCTTGATAGTTCCTACCTACTTTCGACGTATGAGTGATGACAACTGGAGCGGCCTGGCGCTGATTGCCGGATCTGCGGGGATGATTATAACCATGAGTTTGCATCCGACCGGGCATGATCTGTTCGTACCGGGGCGAATGGCGGTGGTGACGCTATTGACGCGAGCGACGCATGGGCTCGCGCTGGCTAGTTCGCCGGTGGTGTTCCTGGGAGTGTTGGGGCTGGCGCGGCGGCTGGGATGGAACGAGAGGGCGTCGGTGGCGGCGCTGGTGCTGTACGGATTTGGATTAATGGCCGTGATGAACGCGGGGGTGGCTAGCGGGTTGGTGGCACCGGAGATTGGGCGGCGGATTGTGGAAGGCGATGCGGCGACGGGCGAACTGTGGCGGGTGGCATTTCGCTATAACGGGATGGTGAATCAGGGATTCGCGATGGTGTTTGTGGTGGCTTCTTCGGTGGCGATTCTGTTGTGGTCGATGGTGATGGTGCGGAACGGTGCGCTGAGCCGAGGTGTGGGGATTTATGGCTGCATTCTTGGTCCGCTGACGGTGTTGGCGGTGATTTCGGGGCATGTGCGGCTGGATGTGCACGGATTTGGTGTGATTGTGCTCGGGCAGGCGATTTGGTATGTGGCTGTGGGGGCGGCCTTGTGGCGCGGCGCTTCACGCGATTCGGAGGATTCTGCGATGGCAAAAGCATGAGCAATGAAACCGCAACGGTGGCAGCGGCTAAGGCAGACGGCGGCTACGCGCGGGTTGCGCATCCGGCGCATACGATTGTTTTGGTGACTGTGCTGGTGGTGTGGGCATACTTCGGGAAGAGTCGCGCGGAACATATGCGGGACGCGGCGGACGTGAACCGCGTGCTGATCTATTCGCGGACCATGATTTTTGAATGGCTGACGGTGGGGTTCATTGCCCTGGGAGTGCGATGGAACGGCTCTTCGCTGGCGACGGTGTTTGGGGAGCGGTGGCGGTCGATTCGAGAAATGGGGCGGGATTTGGGGATTGGCGTGGCGTTTTTGTTTGTGTCCATTGCGATCAGTTCGATTTTTGGAGGACACGGGCATGGAGCTGGAGCCGATCGTTCCGTGCAATACCTCCTGCCGGTGAGTGGGCTGGAAAAAACTTTGTGGATCGCGTTGTCGCTGACCGCGGGAATTTGCGAAGAAGTGGTTAACCGCGGCTATTTGCAACGGCAATTCGCGGCGCTGACCGGCAGCGTGGGTGTCGCGATTGCTTTGCAGGGAATTATTTTCGGGGCGATGCATTTGTATCAAGGCGTGCAGCGGGCGATTCCGATTACGGTGCTAGGCATAGTGCTGGGTGCTCTGGCGCACTGGCGGAAGAGCGTACGGCCGGGAATGGTTACGCATGTGCTGCAGGACATGCTGGCGCTATTTGTGCGGCGCTAGGAGGCGTGCTGACGCCGCTTGCTCTGGCCGACCTAAAGGACGGCCCCTGCAGGCTAGTGGATTTGCCGGGTTTTGCGGGACATGTAATCCATCAGCAAGTATTCGCCTAAATTGTACGGCGTGGTGAAGTAGGCTTTGCCGCGGCACATCTCGGTGATTTTCTGCACGAAATGCACCAGCGAGTAGTCGCTGGCCAGCATGAACGTGTTGATCATGATGCCAGCGCGCTTGCACTTGTTGACTTCTTCGAGGGTTTGGCTGACCACGAAGGGATCAAGGCCAAACGCATTCTTGTAGATGCGGCCGTCTTCGAGCGTAAGGGCGGAGGGTTTGCCGTCGGTGATCATGACGATTTGACGCATATCTTTTTTCTGGCGGAGCAAAATGCGCTGGGCCATGCGCAGGCCTTCGCGGGTGTTGGTGTAGTAGGGGCCGACTTGCACGCGGGCGAGTTCGGCGAGCGGAACCTCTTCGGCGGAATCATGGAAGAGGACAAGATTCAGGGTGTCGCCGGGATACTGCGTGCGAATGAGATGCGAGAGGGCCATGGCTACGCGTTTGGCGGGTGTGAAGCGGTCTTCGCCGTAAAGAATCATGCTGTGGCTGCAATCGAGCAGCACGACGGTGGCGCAGGAGCTGTGATATTCGCATTGATGGACCATGAGATCGGAATAGTTCATCTCGATGGGAACTTTTACGCCTTCGCGGCGGACGGCGTTGAACAGCGTGGCGCTGATGTCGAGATTGAGGGTGTCGCCAAATTCGTACTGGCGCGAGGCGCCGCCGGATTCGACGCCAGTGGCCAGATCGCGCGTATCGTGACGGCCGAAACTGCTGCGGCCTAGCGAGCCGAGCAGATCCTGCAATGTTTTGAAGCCCAGAAAATCGATGGTTTTGTCGGTGATTTCGAAGCGCACTTCCTGCTGGCGTTCTTGGGGCTGGCCGATTCGGCCGCGCGCGGAAGTTTGCGGCGGCGGCGTGATTTGCGGCGGCTGTTGCGCATTGATGTAGCCTTCCTCAGCCAGACGTTCCATGATTTTCTCGATCAGGTCTTTGACGGCCTGATTGTTCATGGCGTTCGGTTCCTGCATCATCTTGCGCAGTTCGTCGCTCATGGCCCCTTCGGGCATGAGATCGCCCTGTTGCAGAGCCTGCAGGATGGCTTCCTTGAGCGCTTCCATGGAATGGCTGGGATCCATTTCGGAAATGCCGTAATACTGCGACTCGAAGCCGCTCTGCAAAAAGAAATTGCCGAGGCGCTTGATGAGATCTTCGAGGTCGACGGCGTCCGCTGGTTCTCCGACGTATTTGGCGTACTTTATGAATTTCATGTCAGTTGTACTGGCGGCGCGGGGGCCGGTTGGGAGTTTCGCGCTCGCGCGGATCCGGCTGGCGCGGCTTTTCCGCGTAGAAGCCGCGTTCTTCGCTGCGGCCGATACGGCGATGCGCCCACAGACCTTCGAGAATCATTTCGGCGGCGGCGGAAGATTCGGCGGCATTTTTGCGGTCGTTTGCGCCGAGACGGCCGATGTGATCGAAGAGGCTGGGAATGGACGATAGCTGGCGGCAGCGTTCGGCGGTTGTGGCGCGGTCGGAGATTTTGAGTTCACCGCCGTTCTCGAACCATTGAATGACCGGCTGGAAGTTGGTTTCAGCGAAACGGCGCGAATGGACGCGGCCGACGGCGTTGCGAATCAATTCGCGAGCGATGGTGTCCGCGCCTTTCAACTCGCCTTCGTATTCGAGTTCGAGCTTGCCAGTGATCGCGGGAAGCGCGGAGTAAATATCGGCGACGCGAGCGACGCTGTGCGCTTCGCCAATCCGCGCGGCGCGCTGCTCAGCGCTGCTGACCACGCTTTCCAGCGTGGTGATCGGCAAACGCTGGCTGACGCCGGAGCGTTTATCGACGCGCTTGTCTTCGCGCGCCTGGAACGCGATCTCCTCGACCACTTCGCGAAGGTATTGCGGGAGGTCGATCTTGTAGCCGGCATCGCGGCCGGTCCAGGCTTCCTGCGTGGTGATGGTCATTCCTTCTTCCACCGAAGAAGGATAATGCGTACGAACTTCGGCGCCGATGCGGTCTTTGAGCGGCGTGATGATTTTTCCGCGAGCAGTGTAATCTTCGGGATTCGCGGTAAAAACGAGCAGCACATCGAGCGGCAAGCGCAGGGGGTAGCCCTTAATCTGAATGTCGCCTTCCTGCATGATGTTGAAGAGGCCGACCTGAATTTTCCCAGCGAGGTCGGGGAGTTCGTTGATGGCGAAGATGCCGCGATTGGCGCGTGGCAACAGGCCGTAGTGAATGGTGAGCTCGTCGGAAAGGTCGCGCCCGCCGCGCGCAGCGCGAATGGGATCGACGTCGCCGAGAATGTCGGCGATAGTCACGTCGGGAGTGGCCAGTTTTTCAACGAAGCGATTGTCACGCGGCATCCAGGCAATCGGCGTGGAGTCGCCTTCGGCGGCGATTTTCTCGCGGCAAGCCCGGCAAATCGGGCGCAGCGGATCGTCATTGATTTCGCAACCGGCGACCACCGGAATCTCCGGATCGAGTAAGCCGACTAAGCCGCGCAGGATGCGGCTTTTTGCCTGGCCCCGCAGTCCCAGCAAAATAAAATTGTGGCGCGAAAGCAGGGCGTTGACGATTTGCGGAACCACGGTGTCTTCGTAGCCGTGCACGCCGGGGAAAAGCGATTCACCGTTCTTGATGGCGCGCAGCAGATTCTGACGAATTTCGTTTTTCACGGAGCGCGAAGCGCCGCCCGCGTCGAAATCCGGAATGCGCTTGAGCTCGCCAAGAGTGCGTGGCTTGGGATGTGCCGCGGAGAATTGCGTTCCAGAGGTTGCCGTCATGGGTCCCGTTCCGCGCGCCAGATGCAAAAGCGCGCAACTTGCAAATTCAACGAATCTACTCCAACCGCTATTTCCAACCGCCAGTTCCAACCGCCAGTTCCAACTGCTAGTTAAGGCCGTGCCCGTTTCCATCCGCGCGGAGGCGGAGCTCCTCGGTCTTCTGTAGATGCGGCGCCCATTCGCGAAGGTACGCCACCAGACGCTCCTGGCGATCCGCTTCGGTCCGCAACTCCAGCATTTGCTGCTTCCAGAGCAGATCCAGCGGAAGCGTGCCGGCAACGTGATAGGACAGACTTTCCGGCTCATGGCCCTCCACGGTCCGCGGGTAATCGCCAAAAATCAATGTGTGGCAGGCCTCGTAAAGTTCGGTGAGCTCGCGGCGGGTTTTAGGATCGATGATGCGTTCGCGATCGTCGAGATAATCGACCAGCCCCTCGAGCAACGGACTATCCTCCAAAAACTGCGTCACGCGAAAGGGCACCCGGCCGATAGTGAGGATGTCCATGCGCCCGTCGTCGTAGCGTTTGACGACTTCGATGATTTCCGCGGTGCAGCCGACGTGCGCGACGCCTTTGGGAGAAGCCAGCAGCATGCCGAATTCGGTTTTGCGCTTCAGACAGGATTTGACCATGTCCCGGTAACGCGGCTCGAAAATATGCAGAGGAACATCAGCGCCGGGAAGAAGAACGACGTTCAGTGGAAATAACGGGATGCGATCTGGCCGCATAGGTCCCAGAGATTATGATACCAGACGAGGCAAGGCTTGGAGGTTCGGCGAGGCTAAGGCTCGCTACAATTCGCTCAAAAGCGATTCCATTTCGGAATGCGCGTGGGTATCGCCCTTTTGCGAAGCGGCGGCGAGACCCGTGGTCAGAACTTGCTTGGCTTCCGGCTCGCGCTTTTCGCGGGCCAGGAATTGCGCGTACATCAGATAGGCGGGGACGTAGTCGGCATTGTTTTGCAGTAACGCCCGGAAGTGGGTATCCGCTGCAGCAGCATCGCCGGCATTCATGCACTCCATGGCCAAGCCGTAGCGCGTGAAAGCATCGCCGGGTTGCTTGGCCACGAACTCTTCGAGCATCTGCCGCCGCGTTTTCTTTTGGTCAGGCATGAGGGTGCCCGTATTATACGTGGCAGACGAACGGGGCCCAAGCGGGCGCGGCGACACTGCCGCACGTGCGGCGAGGAGAATAACTGGATGAAACGCGGAGCCAGCGCAGGAGCCAACAAGGTGAGGGAACCGAAGCCGTCAGGCAAACCGGTGAATGCGTCCCGATCCGAGATGGCGGAAGTGGTGCTTCCGGCCGACACCAATCCGCTAGGCAAGCTGTTGGGCGGGCACGTGATGCATCTGGTGGACGTAGCCGCGGCGATGGCTGCCAGCCGGCACGCGAACAGTTACGTGGTTACCGCTTCAGTGGACTCGATCGATTTTCGGAATCCGATCAATGTCGGAGAACTGGTGATTCTGAAATCGCAAGTGAATCGAGTTTTCAATACGTCGATGGAAGTAGGAGTAGAAGTTTTCTCAGAGAACACGCTGACCGGCGAGCGCCGCCAGACGACCACGGCTTACGTGACCTTCGTGGCCCTCGATGAATTCACGCGCAGGCCCAAGCCGGCGCCGCCGCTGATCCTGCGGACCAGCGAAGAAAAGCGCCGCTGGCAGGAAGCCGGAGAGCGCCGCAAGGTTCGTCTGGCATTGCGCGGCAAAAAAGGCCGCCAGTAATCAGGAAACCGCGCCGACCCAGATCGGCGTGGAAGTGGGTTGCGCGCTGCCGCCCGCGGGTTCTTCCGTGACCGCCAGCGCTTTGACATCCGGCATGGCTTCCGGCGGATTGGCGATCAGCTTGGCTAGCCTGCCATCGTGCTCCGGCCAGAAGGTGATGGATGGCTTCGGCTTCGCGTCCCTATCCTTCGGAATCAACCAGAGCTGCAAAACACGGTTGCCGGAAAGCTTGGGAACCTCATAGCCGGTGACTACCAAACCCAACTGCGAATGCCACTTGGCTTCCAGCGTGGGCATATCTTTTTTGGAAGGCATGAGCATGATCCTGGTGGATTCCGGGTTGGTGACAATGGCGCGCATGGTGGCTTCCTGCTTAAAGGCCACCAGGTCCCGCTCAAGCTTTTCCCGCTTTTGAATCTCTGCGCGAGCTTGCTCGTTGATCCCGCTGATTTGCTTTTGCAGGTCATGAGCCTGCCAGGAAGAGTACACCGCCAGAACAACAAGCGCCGCGACGGCAGCCCACAGCCAGAAGGGAACGGCGGGCTTTTTCGGCGCGGCCATCGGTACAACCCGCGCTTCTCCGCTGACGCTGCGCAGCAACCGCTCCTTCAACTCCTGCGAAGGCGCAGCTTCCGGCGCGAGATACGCCAGTTGGCTCACCAGCCAGCGCGCTTCGGCCAATGCCTTTTCACATTCCGGGCAGCCCGACGCGAGATGCGCCTCGAACGCGGCGCGCTCCTCGGCATCGAGCGCACCTAGTGCGTACGCTTCGGCCACCTCCCGGAATTGGTCCAAATTGCTCAAGTCGTTGCCTGCAATCCTTCCTTCAACCGCAACAGTCCGTTGCGAATCCAGCTTTTTACCGTGCCCAATGGCTCCCGCAATGCGGCGGCGATCTCCGTGTGACTCAATCCTTCGAAATAAGCTAGTTCGATGGCGCGCTTTTGCTGCGGAGTCAGCGAAGCCATCAGCGCGCGCACGCGTTCGCAGCGGCGTTTCTCGTCCAAAGCCTTCTCGTATTCCGGCGCCGTGGTTATCGGCGGAAGCTCTTCGGTCTGATCCTCGCGCCGGCGTTGGCGTTCACTCTTCAGGCGCAACGTATCCAGCGCCCGATTGCGCGCCAGCGTCAGCAGCCAGGGCACGAACGGGCCGCGCTGTTCGTCATAACGACCGGCGTTGCGCCACAGCTGCAGGAAGACGTCTTGCACTACTTCTTCCGCCGTGCCGGCTTGCTGCAGAATGCGCAGCACCAGACCGTATACCGCGCGCGAATGCCGGTCGTAAATCTCCTCGAAAGCGCGCACGTCTCTTTGCAGAAGCCGGTGCACCAGCGCCGCGTCAGGCGGAACCCTGCCGTAGTCCCCAGATGTCAGGGCCGCTAGGAACACTGATCAGGCTTCTCCGTCTCCCGTATGGATATACGGTGTGGTCAGGCGATTGGATGAAATCTCGGGTGTCATGGGTTTAGCCTGCGCACCACTTGCGCGGCCACCTCCTGTGCCTGTTCCACGCATGCGCCGATAGCTGCTCCGCGCAGGTAATTGCCGGCGAAAAACAGGCCTGGGAATTTCGCGCCGATGGTCCCCAGAGTATTCACGCGTGTTGCGTGGCCGAGATTGTACTGCGGGATGGCGCGTTCGTACACGGTGGTGTGGGAAAAGACCGGTGCTCCGCTTGTTTTGAGAATAGGGCTGAGTTCGCGGTGCACCAGGGCCGTCAATTGGTCGGGGCTGAGCCGGGCAGCGGCTGGATTGGTGGCGCCGCCGACGAAGCTCGTCAGCAGTGCATGGCCATCGGGAGCGCGGCCTGGAAACAGCGATGAATTCCAGACCGAGCCAAGAATTTGCAGGCCGGCGGAGCGTGGTACCAGAAAGCCGAAGCCTTCGAGCGACCGGCCGACCTCGGATTTGCGGTAGCCCAGCGAGACCACTGCGACGGGGGCGTACTCGATTCCGCTGAGTGGCGTATGAAACTCGCGGGTAAGCTCGGACAGCAAAGACGCCGCGGCGTCGGTCGGTGTCGCCAGAATCAGATTTTGGGTAGCGAAGGAGCGCTCTGAGCCATTCACCGATGCCGTGACCAGAAACCGCGACGGGGTGGAGCAGCGAATGGCGGTGACCCGAGCGCCAAGATGCAAAGCCGCGCCTAGCTTTTCAGCTAAAGCCCCGGGCAGCGTTCCATTTCCCTGTTGAAAGTTCAGCAGCGCGGGTCGTTGCTGGCCGGCTTTCTTGTTGCGTTTAGCCGCGCGTACCGTGCCGCGCACCACGCTTCCGGCCAATCCTTCCGCTTCATGCAGTTGCGGAAAGGCTGCGCTTAGACTCAGCTTGTCCGGATCGCCGGCGTAAATCCCGGAAACAAATGGACCAACGAGTTTTTCCAGCAATTCCGCGGAAAACTTGCGGCGAACGAAATCTGTGATGGATTCTTCGCTGGCTGGCGGGGCGGTTCGGCCGAAGATGTCCCGCAAGATGGCCCACTTTGTCCCAGTTCCGACAAAACTCGACGCGAAGAAAGCCACAGGGCTGAGCGGAACGGGTCGCAGCTCGCCGTCAATCAGAACGAATCGTGGAGCGCGCTCTGGAGCGCGCGCGAGTTGCATCTCGATTCCCAGTTCACGGCAAAGCTGCAGCAGTGGCGCGGTGCCGCTGAAGCTTTGCGGTCCACACTCCAGCAGAAACCCGTCTTGCCGGGTCGATTGGAGAACGCCGCCCGCCCGCGCAGCCGCTTCCAGCACGTGCGCGTCAATGCCGGACTTGCGTAGCGCGTGCGCGCAGGCCAACCCGGAAATGCCGGCGCCGATGACGAGAGCGGGAAGGGAATCGGCCATGCGCTCAGCTGGACGTGTTGTAGAGATGCTCAGAGCGTTTTCGAGAACAGCGGCTTGGCATTGAGATGCTGCCTTTCGAGATAGGGATCGAAGGCCATGGCGAGATTGCGAATAAAAATGCGGCCCAGCCAGGTGGCGCGAATGGCGTTGGCTTCGAGCAGCACCAAGCCGTCTTCGCGGGCAGGTTCGAGGCTGGTGAGTTCGGCGGCGAAATATTCGTCGAAGTCGATGGCGAATTCGCGCGCGATTTCGTCTTTGAAGATCACCGTGTGGCACAGCAAGCGCCCGATTACGCTGCGCCGCAGTCGATCATCGTCGGAGAGACGATAGCCGCGCATGGTGGCGATGCCGCGCTCGGCCACTGCTTTTTCCCAAGCCGGCAGGTCGCGCTGGTTTTGCGCGTAGGCATTCTGGATGCCGCTGATCGCGGTCACGCCCATGCCGTAGAGATCGGCGCCCGCTTTGGTGGTGTAGCCCTGGAAATTGCGGTGCAGCGTGCGATTCTGCTGCGAGACGGCCAGTTCGTCGCCGGGCTTCGCGAAATGGTCCATGCCTATATAAAGGTACCCAGCTTCGATGAATTTCAGAAGGCCGGTGCGGAAAATCTCGAATTTCTGCATGCCTTCGGGAAGAAACGCGGCGAATGAGCCTTGTTGCTTCTTGAGCCAGGGAACGTGCGCGTAGCTGAACAGCGCTATGCGGTCCGGTTTGAGCTGCAGAATCTGATCGACGGTATGCGCGAAGGAGGTTGCGTTTTGGTGCGGCAAGCCGTAAATCAGGTCGACGTTGATGGAGTCGAAGCCCAGCTCGCGCGCCGCGGCGATCAGCTCGCTGGTCATTTCAAACGGCTGGATGCGGTGAATCGCTTTCTGCACTTCCGGCTGGAAATCCTGAATACCCATGCTGAGCCGGTTGAAGCCCAGCTTGCGCAACGCTTCCAGGTGCGCGCGGGATGTCACGCGGGGATCGACTTCGATGCCGATCTCGGCCTCCGGACCGAAAGTGAAATGTTCCCGCGTAAATCCGAAAAGATCCTCGATTTGCGCCGGTGAAAGATAGGTCGGGGTTCCGCCGCCCCAGTGAAATTGCGTGACTTGCCGTCGCCGCGAGATTTGCCCGCCGACATGCTCGATTTCGCGTTTCAAAACGTCCAGGTACGGTGGAGCGACATCTTTATTCTTCTGGATGATGACGTTGCACGCGCAGAACAAGCACAAGCTCTCGCAAAAAGGAATGTGCATGTACAGCGAGACGTCAGAGTTCGCGCGATCGGCTTCTCTATGCACTTGTTCCAGGTCGTCCGGGCCAAACGCGTCGTTCCACACAGGAGCGGTCGGATAGCTGGTATACCGGGGCCCCGGCCGGTTATAGCGCGTCAGGAATTCCTGATCGACCTGAAGCTCGGAGCGCGCTTGCTGAAGAGTTGGATTCTCGAGAGTCACGTTCGGCCTCTCAGCCTTTGCTCGCGGCGGGCTGTGCGGTTTGCGTGAACGGCTGCTTGCCCGTCTCTACAAAGAGTTGTGCATTTTCCACTGGCGTCGCCGGCAAAATGCCATGTCCAAGATTCAGAATGTGGCCAATACCGCCCAGTGTGGCTAGCGTTTCGCGTGTCACCGTCTGGATTTCCTCGCGGGGACCAAAGAGAACCGCGGGATCCACATTGCCTTGCAGGGCTATTTTTGGCCCGAGTTTATGGCGAAGCGCCGCAAGGTCCGCCCGCCAATCCACGCTCAGCACATCCGCCCGCGAACGCGCCACCGCCGGCATGAGATGACTCGAGGCTTTCGTGTAATAAATGACCGGCACAGTGCCTGCCAACCCGGCGATCACTTCCTGCACAGCCGGCAACGCGTAATCCTCATAGTCGCGAATGTGCAGTTCGCCGCACCAGGTATCGAAGAGTTGCACCGCGGCGGCACCTGCGGCGATCTGGGCCTTGAGATAGGGAACGGTCGCGTGGGCAATCTTGTGCAGCAGTTCGCGAAATGTTTTCGACTCGTGATAGAGAAAGCTTTTGACCGTCGCAAAGCCTTCTCGCGTCTTGCCTTCCACCATGTAGCAAGCCAAAGTCCAAGGAGCCGCCGCAAATCCCAGCACGGGAACTTCCGGCCCAACTTCGCGCACAATCCGGCGAATCGCTTCCGGCAAGAACCCCGTCTCGGTCTCCGGATCAAAAATCTTCAGCCGATCCACATCGGCCTTGGTCCGTACCGGCTGGGGAAGGTTCGGCCCCGCGTCACCCAATTCGAGCGGCAGCCCCATGGCCTCCGCCGGAATCAAAATATCCGAGAAAACAATCACCGCATCGACGCCCATGCGCCGAAACGGCTGCAGCGAAACCTCCACGGCCAGGTCGGGAGTCTTGCAAACCTGCAAAAAACTGTGCTTTGCCCGAATCTCTCGATACTCCGGAAGATACCTCCCCGCCTGCCGCATCATCCACACCGGCACGCGTGGCAATTCCTCCCCGCGGCACGCGCGTAAGAAAAGCTCTTTGCGGTTGATTCCGTCCGTTGCTTTGCTCATGAGCGCCTGCTTGCAAGGATAGCAAATCCGCTGGTCTCCGCCGAATGCCATAGACGGTACGACGGCGCCAGGATGCGAGGGCCAGTGCTGTGGGCTATACTGGAGCGGTTATCCGCGATTGCAAGCGAAAGCCCGGCGAACACGCGAAGAAAGCACAGGCTATCGAGTAATGTCTCATTGGGTTGTCATCCTGGCGGCTGCGGCTTACTTGCTGAGCCTCGGCGCCTACGCTGCGTTCTTGAACTCCGGCAAAGAAATCGCCGGTCGTGCCGGTACATTGCTGCTCGCAGCCGGCTTAGTGGCGCACTATTTCGCATTGCTTTATCGCTCGCGGGACTTGCATACCGTCCCGTACCACGATCTCTACGGTTCCATGTCGCTGTTCGGCTGGTTACTCGGTTTGACCTATCTCGGATTAGAAATCTACCATCGCCAGCGCTCCGTCGGCGCTTACGCCCTGCCCTTCATCCTGATTTTCTTTTTCGCTGCACAGGCCGCTCCCCCGGACAAACTCGCTCCGCCTCCTGCCCACGGGCCTATTTTTGCGTTTCATGTGACCCTGAGCATCCTCGCCTATGCGGCATTCGCGCTGTCTTTCGTCATCAGCCTGATCTTCCTGATGCAAGACCGCCTGCTGCGCTCCCACCACATGGCCAATTTCGTCTGGCGATTGCCGCCGCAGGAACTTCTCGAGCGCATGAGCCAATCGAGTGTGCTCATCGGCCTGGTTTCCATCGCCATTGGCACAGCCATGGGTTTTATTTGGGTGGACCGTCTGCAAGGCCAATACTGGTATTACGATCCCAAATACGTCGTCACGCTGCTCGTTCTGCTGTTGTACCTGTTGTACTTTCAGTTGGCGCGAACCACCGCCTGGCGCGGCGCTCGCGCATCCAAGCTCAACATTTTTAATTTTGCCGTCGTGGTACTCAGTTTCACGGTCGTAAATTTTTATTTTTCGCATAGTCATCGCTATTTTTAAGTGAGCGCAACGGGACACATGGAGATCGTTCTCGTCGGACTGAACCATCGCACCGCCTCAGTCGAGGTTCGCGAACGGGTGTCTTTCACCGTCGAACGCGCCCGCCGCGCCGCCGAAGAATTGCGCACTCGCGGCATCCTCGAAGAAACTCTGGTGCTTTCCACCTGCAATCGCAGCGAAGTTTATGGCGTTCCCCCGGAAAGTTCGCGCGAATGCGCCCCCGGTCTTTCTTCTTTCTTGAGTGAATTCCACGCGGTCCGCCCCGATGTCCTCGGTTCTTCGCTCTATCATCGCTACGATCGCGAAGCCGTCCTCCATCTCTTCCGCGTCGCCGCCGGCCTGGACTCGCAGTTGCTCGGCGAAGCGGAAATCCTCGGACAAGTCCGCGAAGCCTATAAGTCCGCGCACGAACTCGGCGCCACCGGCCCGGTCCTCAATCGTCTTTTTCAAGGCGCTCTCGAAGTCGGCAAACGCGTGCGCACCGAAACTGAACTGGGCACCCGGCCGATGTCTGCCGCTGCCGCGGGCGTAAAGCTGGCCGAGCGCATCTTCGGCAAACTGAAAGAACGCAGCGCGCTGGTCCTCGGCGCAGGCGCTGCCGGAGAGCAAGTCGTCTCGCAGTTGCGCGACCGCGGCATCAAGCAACTCCTGGTCATGAATCGCTCGCACGATCGCGCTCTCGATCTCGCCAATCAATACGGCGGCCAGGTCGTCCCCTGGGGCGAATGGGATAGCGCGCTGCAAAACGTCGACGTTCTGGTAGCCTCAGTCACTGCGGATGAACCCGTATTGCGTCGCGCAATTCTCGAACGCGCCATGTCCGCGCGCGGCAATCGCGCGCTGTTCCTCATGGATCTCGGCGTCCCGCGCAACATCGACCCCGCCGCGCGCGACCTCTACAACGTCTATCTCTACAACCTGGAAAATCTCTCCGACATCGTCGAGCAAAACCGCGGCGCCCGCGAAAGCGAGGTTCCACGCGCCCAGGCCATCGTCGAACAGCACGTCGGAAAATTCCTCTCCTGGCAAGCCAGCGTGGAGCTGGTCAGCTTGGTGCAGGCTCTGCGCACCCGCGTGCGTGAAGAGCGCGCCGCATTCCTCCGCGAGCGCGTCGCAGCGCTAAAATCCTCCGCTTCCATCAGCCCCGCCGAAATCGAACGCGCCGAGCTGTGGATCGACGACCTCCTCGAGAAACTGCTCATCGCCCCAACAGAAAAACTCCGCGGCGAAAAAGAACTGCGCCGAAAAATCCAGAACGCCGAAGCCATTCGCGATTTGTTCCTGGACCGGCGGGAAAAGCCATGAAGCCTTTGCGCATCGGAACGCGCGGAAGTCTCCTGGCGAAATGGCAAGCTGAATTCGTCCGCAAGCAGCTGTTTGCTCTGGCCGGTGTCGAAGCCGAAATCATCATCATCAAAACCGCCGGCGACAAGCTGCAGAATCTTCCGCTCACGCAAATCGGCGGCAAAGGCGTTTTCGTCAAGGAACTCGAAGAAGCGTTGCTCGAGGAATCCATCGACATCGCCGTGCATAGCGTAAAAGACGTGCCCACCGATGTTCCTGCCCGTCTCAGTTTTCCCGCGGTCTGCAAGCGCGACGATGTGCGCGACTGCCTGGTCTCCGCCAACGGCGCGACGCTCGCGAATTTGAAGCAAGGCGCGCGCGTCGGCACCAGCAGCCTGCGCCGCCAGGCGCAGATACGCCACCTGCGCCGCGATCTGGACCTTCGCGACTTGCGCGGCAATGTCGACACCCGTCTGCGCAAAGTCGAAAGCGGCGAATACGAAGCGATTCTGCTGGCCAAGGCAGGCCTCGATCGTCTGGGCCTCAGCCAGCGCATCACCGAAGTGCTCTCGCCGGAAATCTGTCTGCCTGCTGTTGGCCAAGGCGCTATCGCCGTTGAATGCCGCGCGAAAGATACCGCCGCCGCCGATATTCTGTCGCTCCTCGATAATGAAGAGTCGCGCAACGCCATCATCGCTGAGCGTGCGCTGCTCAAGGCTGTCGAGGGTGGCTGCCAGGTTCCTCTCGGTGCTTGGGCCCGCATGGAACGCGGTCAAATGGTGATGGAAGCCTGCGTCTGCTCGGTCGACGGCGTGCAATGCATCCGTCAGCGCGCCGCCGCGGCTCCGAAAGAGGCCGCCGCCCTCGGCGAGCGTATGGCCGTTCTGCTTTTTGAAGCGGGCGCCCAGGCGATTCTCGAAGAAGTAGGACGCGCGCGTGGCTGATCGCATTGACTCCGCGTTGCGCCGAAAGACCATCTTCGTCTCTCGCGCTCGCGAAGAAGCCGCCGAGCTTTGTGCCCAGATGGAGTCTCGCGGCGTGCAAGTGCTTGCCTCGCCGCTTTTGCGCTTTGCGCTGCCTGAAGACCTCGTTCCCCTGGACGGCGTGTTGCGCGATCTCAACCAGTTTGACTGGTGGCTAATCACCAGCCGGCACGCCGTAGAATTTGCCGTCACCCGCAGCCATGCGCTGGGCGCCACGATCGCGGAGTTGGCTCGCGGTGTTCGTGTCGGCGCGGTTGGGCCGGCTACCGCGAAGGCCGCCCGCGACGCCGGCATCGCGGTCGAATACGTGGCCAAGCAACAATCCGCAGCCGGGCTGGCCGGAGAGCTCGCCGCGCGAGTGGCCGGAAAACGCGTACTCCTCCTGCGCAGTCATCTTGCGGACTCGTCTCTGCCCATTTTTCTGGCCAGCCGCGGCGCGGAGGTTACCGACGTAATTGCCTATCGCACCTTGCCGCCCGATGAGCAAGAGCAGGGCCGCTTGGCTGCATTCGTTTGGGAAAAAGTAGACGCCGCGATATTCTTCAGTCCTTCGGCCATTCGCCACCTGGCGGAAGCTCTCGGCGCGGAGGGAATGAAAGTGGCCTGCACTAGTGTGCTTTCCCTCGCGGTCGGCCCAACCACCGCGGAAGCGGCGCGCCGCCACGGATTCGAGCGCTGCATCCAAGCCAAGGAGCCGGCTGCTGGCGTGATCGTCGCCGCTCTGGAAGAATGGTTCGCCCATCGGCAATCGCAGAAGATGACGGGAGCTCCGCGAGGATGATTCGAGCATGAAGTTTCCAGCGCAAAGACCACGGCGATTGCGGCGCACTGAAGCGTTGCGCGGACTGGTGCGCGAAACGCGCCTCACTGCGTCCGGGCTGATCTATCCGATGTTCGTTTGCCCGGGAAGCAAAGTACGCAAGGAAGTCGGTTCGATGCCGGGCGTGCATCAGCAATCCGCCGATCAGATCGTCGAAGAGTGCCGGGAAGTCGAGCAGCTCGGCCTGCCAGGGATTATTTTGTTCGGCTTGCCGGAAACCAAGGACACCACCGGTTCGAGTTCTCTGGCCGCGGATGGCGTCGTGCAACGCGCCATTGCCGCCATCCGCAAAGCGAATCTGAAACTTTTGATCCTCACCGACGTGTGCCTCTGCGAATACACCGATCACGGCCACTGCGGCGTAATTAAAGGCGGCGACGTCGATAACGACGCCACGCTGCCGATCCTCGCCGAGCAAGCGCTCTCGCACGCTCGCGCGGGGGCCGATATCGTCGCGCCCTCGGACATGATGGACGGCCGGGTCGCCGCCATTCGCCAAACTCTGGACCAGCATCACTTTGCAAACGTAGCCATTCTTTCCTACGCGGCGAAATACTCCTCCGGCTTTTATGGGCCATTTCGCGAAGCCGCGCAATCCACGCCGCAATTCGGCGACCGCCGCAGCTACCAAATGGATCCCGCCAACGCCCGCGAAGCCCTGAAAGAAGTGGCCCTCGATCTCCAGGAAGGCGCGGACATGGTCATGGTCAAACCCGCCCTCCCGTATCTCGATATTATTCGCCGCGTGCGCCAGCGCTTCGATGTTCCGGTGGCCGCGTACAACGTCAGCGGCGAGTACGCCATGCTCAAAGCCGCCGCGCAAAAAGGCTGGCTGGACGAGCAACGCGTGGCGCTAGAGATTTTGACCGGGATTCGCCGCGCCGGCGCCGATATTATCCTCACCTACCACGCAAAAGACGCCGCTCGCTGGCTAAAGGGAAACTGAATGGACGGGCCGAGCGCGAAACCCACGCCAGCTCCTGGCAAAATCGACCGCAGACGTTCCCGGGAGATCTTCGACAGCGCGCAGCAAGTGCTGGTCGGGGGCGTGAACAGTCCGGTGCGTGCCTTCCGCTCCGTCGGTGGCGATCCGCTGATCATCGACCACGGCAAAAGTCAATATCTCTACGATGCTGACGGCAACCAATTGCTCGATTACGTCTGTTCCTGGGGCGCCTTGCTGCTCGGCCATGCCAATCCCGCTGTTGCTGCGGCCATCAGCGAGCAAGCCCTCCGTGGAACGAGTTTCGGCGTAACCACGGAACTGGAATTGGAACTCGCGACGCTGATCACCCAAGCGGTTCCATTCGTCGAGAAAATCCGTTTCGTCTCCAGCGGCACCGAAGCCACCATGAGCGCCATCCGCCTCGCGCGGGGCGTAACTAAGCGCGATTTCCTTCTCAAATTCGAAGGCGGCTACCACGGCCACGCGGACAGCTTTCTCTCGCAGGCAGGGTCCGGGCTGGCTACGCTGGGCATCGCGGAATGTCCCGGCGTCCCGCAAGCACTTGCGGAACTCACCCTGAATGCGCCCTACAACGATCTGGCGGCGGTCGAGCGCCTCTTCGCCCAATTCAAAGACAAGATCGCCGCCGTCATCGTCGAGCCCATCGCCGCCAATATGGGAGTCGTTCCTCCGGAACCCGGATTCCTGCAAGGACTGCGCGAAATCACCCGCCGGAACGGCGCTCTGCTGGTCGCCGACGAAGTCATCACCGGATTCCGCTTGCACTATGGCGCCGCCCAGCAAATCCTCGGCATCGAAGCCGATCTCACCACCTTTGGCAAAATTATCGGCGGTGGCGTTCCAGTCGCGGCGTACGGCGGCCGCGCCGAGCTGATGAATCATGTCGCTCCGCTGGGCGCGGTCTATCAGGCCGGCACGCTCGCTGGAAACCCCCTGGCCATGCGCGCGGGAATCGCCACGCTGCAGCAATTGCACGCACCCGGCTTCTACGCGGACCTGCAGTGTTCTGCGAACCGGCTGGTCGCCGGACTGCGCCAGGCCATCACGCAGACGCACACCCAGGCCGGTATCAATTCCTTCGGCTCCCTGGCTACGATTTTCTTCACCGCTAATCCAGTGCGCAATTACGCGGACGCCAAGAGCGCCGACGCCTCGAAGTACGCCGCGTTTTTCCGCCAGATGCTGGACCGCGGCATTTTCCTGGCGCCCTCGCAGTTTGAGGCCGCTTTTGTTTCCGCCACGCACACCACTGAGGACATCGATCGTACGATTGTCGAGGCCGTCGCTTCGCTCGAAGCGATTTCCACCGCCTAGACTTTACAATCTGCAAAAAGGAGACACACCACCATGGCTGAAGGTTTCGAGGTTCCCGGACACGAGCACGGTCACGCAGGTCACGGCGGGCATGGCGAAGAAAATCCGCTGGTGCTCCCGGTATCGCTGACCATGTCGATTCTCGCCGTGGTTCTGGCCGCGGTCACGCTCATGGCCCACCGTTCCAGCACCCACGAACTGCTGCTGCAGGGACTCGCCAGCGACCAGTGGAACTATTTCCAGGCGAAAAACATCCGGCTGCACGAAATGGAAGCCAACGTCGACATGTTCGGTACGTTTACTGCCAAAGACCCGGAAAAAGCCGGGAAAATGGTGGAGAAGTACGAAAAGCAGGTCAAGAAATACGAAGCCGATAAGGACGAAATCAGCGAGAAGGCCAAGGAACTCGAGGCCGAGCGTGATGTTTTCAGCCGCCGCGCCAATCGCTTTGAAGCCGGAGAAGTGCTGCTCGAAGTCGGCCTGGTGATTTGCTCCATTACTTTGCTCACCAACAGGAAGGCCTTCTGGTACCTTGGGATTTTGGCTGCCCTGGCAGGGGTCGCCGTCGCCATAACCGGCTTCATCGTCCAGTAGCCTCCGCTTTGCAGCTCAGGCCTGCGCCGGCGGTTGCGTCGCCCGTAACCGGCTCACTTCCTCCCGCAATTGTTGCAGATGTTGCAGCAGTTGCTCGTGCCGGCTCTCGTCCGTGGTCGGCTGCTTGCCGCGAAACGTCAGCGTTCCGCCCGGCTCCAGCACGCAGCGTTGCACTTCGTCCAGAGTCTCGAATCCCTGTTTGCGCGCCGCGGCTTCCAGTTGCGGCAGCGTGATGAGTTCATGCTTCAGCGCGCGATCCTGCAGCCGGCCGTTGTCGATCAACACGTCCGCGTCCCCTTCGATGAATCGTTCCAGCTTGCGGTGATCGTAGAGGAAGCGCACCACCAGGTAATTGGTCAGCAGCAGTGAAGCAGCTCCGATGATTCCGCCGGTCACGCTGTTGTCCTCGCCAATGATGGCGTTCTGCACGGTGTTCGATAGCGTCAATAGCACCACCAAGTCAAAGGGATTGAGCTGCACCAGTTCCCGCTTGCCGGACAAGCGCAGGCTGATCACCAAAAACGCGTAAACGATCACCGGGCGCAGGATCTTTTCCAGCAGCGGCAAACCCATGACGAACATGTCTTTCCAGATGTCGTGCATTGACGTGTCTCCTTGTAAACTTTCGCACACCGAAGCTCGGATCCGGACTAGCCGCACGCCCGATAACGACGGAGCCTAACACGCCGCAAATCCAACACAAAGTAAAGCCGCGTTCGCCCGCTAGATCCCCTGCGGCAGCGTCATTGTCCTGTACTTTTGGGCAGTGAACTTTACGCGACACTCCTGTGCGCATGGCCTGTTCAAACATTGCAAAAGCCTTATCCTACAGGGGCTCGACTCACCCAATTCCGACAGGTCGTTGACACCACAGACGTTCAGCGGAGGCTGCCAGGATTTCACCGTCGCCCGCGGTGTTCGTTCGCGCAGGCCGGATTTCGTAACAGCGACCCTCGATGCCACCACGCGTACCTTCTGAACCGCAGATTACCTTCGGAGCCGAGCAGCTTGCTTCGCTCCTGAGCACGCTTCACGAATTGCTGGCGATTCTTTCCCCCGACGGCAACATCCTCTTCGCCAGCTCCGGTTTTGAGTCGCAACTCGGATACGCACCCGAGCAATGGATTGGACGTCCCCTGGCGGAGCTCCTGCATGAACAGGACGCGCAGACCATGCGTCACTGTTTGCAGGCGGCTTCTCTCCGTTCTGTAAAAAAAACACCCGTGCGCTGCCGTCTGCGCATGAAAGACGGGGACTGGCGATGGTTCGATGCCGTCGCCCACAGCCGCCTAAAAGATCCGGCCATCGAGGGAATCGTGCTGGTGCTCACTGACGCTTCCGCCGCGCATCGCATGGAATCCGAGCGCCAGGTCATTTCCGAAGTAGTGCACG
>Ga0206992_1040_pt1 | contig 27280 bp, 29 predicted proteins | sample Alteio_BWMinCont_6_FD_153267 | JGI IMG/M metagenome (GOLD analysis project Ga0206992, IMG submission 153267) | Enriched cells from forest soil in Barre Woods Harvard Forest LTER site, Petersham, Massachusetts, United States -... | ecosystem: Environmental > Terrestrial > Soil > Temperate forest >... | reverse complement strand
AGAATTTTTCATTAAGGATTTCTCATTAAGGATTTCTCATTAAGGATTCTCACTAATAATTCCCCATTAATATTCAATACATTGTTTTTTCATTAAGGATTTCTCATTAAGGATTCTCACTAATAATTCCCCATTAATATTCAATACATTGTTTTTTCATTAATGATTTCTCATTAAGGATTTCTCATTAATGATTTTTCATTAAAGATTCTCACTAATAATTCTTCCATTAATATTCGATACATTGTTTTTTCATTAACGTTTTTTTTTATTAATATTAGATACATTAATGGTTTATCATTGATTATGATTTATCATTAACGATTTCATAATTATTTTATTTAATCATATAATTGTTCTATATCATCAATATCATGGATCCATCTTTTTGCATTAAATATTTTATACAATTCATTTGCGGTTATTCGTATATGTTTTATATTACTGTTTTTAGTAATTAATCCTAAATTGTAATTAGTTAACAATTTACTGATTGCTATTTTCGATGGAGCTTCTATTTTGAAATTTTTTATAAATTCACAATAATCATCATAAAAATCAGTAAATTTAATATCTATATCTTCTTTTTCTTTTATATATTTATCCTTAATATATATAAATAATGAATGTAAATTTTCAATTATTAAATCTCTTTTTGCTTGAGTTTGTGGAGGTGGGAATTCTCTAAAATCTTTATATTTTAAAGCATATTCTTTGCAATACCAATAAAACGCTTCACCTACTTCTTCATTATTAATTTCATCAGATAATTTTGCAAAATATGCATGATCATCTACTTTACTATGGGAAATATCATTTATTACAAATCTTCTATCATCTGTTTCTAATTTAATCGCATTATTATTCGTACAAATGATTATTGATAAATTATTTTTGACTTCGAAATCAGTTTTATTTTTCTCTTTATTTGTGTAGGTTTTCCCTGTTATAAAATGTTTTAGTGAATTACTTATATTATACCATTGATTTTTATTTGCCGCTGGTAATTCTTCCAAAACTAATAATATGTTTCCTAATAATTGATGATTAAAACTATACAAACAATCTGGATCATGTGTTATATATACTATTTTTTCTCCCAATACATATTGTTGAATAAATTCTGTGATAAGGCTTTTGCCTGTACCTTGACCAGATTTAAGATACAAACATGTTAACATTTTCCTTCCACTTATCATATGAGAAATCCATTTTTTATTATATTTATATAAATCATTTTGACCAGAACACCATACATTTTTTATATGACTCCATACTATTTTGACTTTGTTTTTAATATCATTTGTAAAATCATTATATATTTTAGGTATTTTATGCATGAAACCTGGAAATATGTTAATATATTTTTGTCCACATTTTTCATAAATTCGTTCTTTATTTACTTCTAAATTTTGTAAATATACTGTATGTTCTTCATTATAAAACCATATTTGGATATCAAATTTATTATTTACGATACGTTTTATATACAATGTCTTTACATCCGAGAATTTATAATACGACATTTTATTTTCTGATGGTGTCCACATTAATATTCCTGGTGGATTTCCTATTTTTATAAAATATTTTTGAATATATGTCTTAGCTTCATTTATATTTCCACCATGAACTAATTTATCTAATATATTCGTCGAAAAATTAACTATTTCTGTACCAAATATTTCTTCTTTCTGTTCTTTCTGTTCTTTATTATCATATTTTATCATTTTCCCATCTAAGTCATATACTTCTTTTTCAGATAATGATTTTACAATATCATCTTCTGTATATCTTCTTATTCTCAATAATCTAATATATTTTTTCATACTTTCATGATCCATTTTTCCTTGCACAATTGTATTTATTAGCGAATCATTTGATATTCCATATATATGGGTTATTTTTGGTGGTGATATATATTTGTTTATTTTTGATCCATATAGTGCCCATGCCATCATTAATATTCCATGTTCAGTATTTATTATTTCTCCCATATCATTTCTAAATTTTTTTTTATCAAATATTTTATTTGTTTTTGCTATTTCTGATAACTCTTTAAGCATCATTATTTGCAAACTATCTTTAATGCATATATTTGGATATATTATCCGTATATTGTAGTAATATTCTTTTCTTCTTCGTATTGGTTCATCATGTTCCAATACATATGCACCCATTTTTTTTGATTTCACTTTTAAATACTTTTTTATTATTCCGTTGCATAATTCAATTATCTGTTTCAATAATTCTTCCGTATATAATTTTTCTTCTTGGTCTTGAACTAATTTTATTTTAATCACTAATGGTCCAAATCCTTTTGATATTTCCATTATTGACAAGTTATGTCCTTTTATTATTGCATTTTCATATAATTTTATAAATTTTTCTTCTTTATCTTTTGGTATTTTACTACTTATATATGGACTATATGTAGTTGTATGCGTCATTTTTGTTTTTTCTTCCGCTTTTACCCTATATTTTGCCATAAATTCATATACCTTTTCCATTTCATCTAATTTTTTTTCTTTTGAAATTTCCAATTGCATATATATCTGAATATTAATAACATTTTTTAAATTCAAATATTAACATATTATATCCAATTTAAATTCTTATATTTTGCGCCATTTTTTATTAATTTAATTCTCCTATGTATATAGGAAATAGTATCATTTTCAATTGCATATATATCTTTACCAATTATTTTTTGGTAAATATATATAAATTTTTTTAATTATTTTTTTTATTTAATTTCTTTAATTCCTTTTTTAATTTTTTCATTTCTTCTTCCAATTCTTCTATTTTTTTCATTTTTTCCCTTTTTAATATGCATATATGACTCTTTTTATGTCTATAATAATTCGCTTTACTTGTTATAAATCCACATTTACATGTTATTTTAGTTTTCATATTTTCTAAATGTTTCTTTTTGAATTCTGGATCTTTATCATAATATTCTTTAAATGTTTTATATTTTGTTGTCATTATTATTACTTCGATAGATTTTTTTCTTTAAATCGTGAGTTTATTTTCACTCTTTTTCTTTTTGTATCTGCGTCAACTAAAGATGCTAATTCGCAAAATTCGCTCATTCGTTTTAATATTATCAATTCATTTATAAAATCCTACCATTGGTACTATCTGTATTTGTCGAATCAATGAAATTAATGCTTCGTCACATTTATTTCTGCCTTCTATTGTGAATTGTTTATACCATTTACATTTTTGTTTATAATCATTTATTGTTTCTCTGATTGTGTCATCTCTTGTTATTATTGTTTTTTCTGAATCCATTTATGATTTATTTATGATTTATTTATGATTTATTTATGATTTATTTATGATTTAATAACTATTATACAATTAAATTTCAATTTTATTTGAAATATTACGATTCATTTATTATTCTTTTTTTGATTTTTTTAACAATTTCATCAAAATATCTCCATCTGCAAAATATAATCCTCCTTTAGAACAATGGTTATATGGATCATCATCAAATTCTTTATCGAGAACATTTAATCCATCTCTATATTGATAACCATGATGATTTTCTTTTACATTCATTATTTTGAAGTACAATGATTTATCTTTATTTTTTATTGTTTCTGAATTCATTATTATTATTATTATAAAAATAAGTCATTAATTAAAATTATTTTTTCAATTTTTTATCATGCAATAAATATTTGAAAGATAAAATCAATAAGCTTTTTGAATTTCATATATTTAACCTTTCATAGGAATTCTTTTGGTTTTATGGTGGTTCGATTCTTATTTGCATGTTCGATTAGTCTGTTTTTGATCGCAGAACCTATATCTTTGCGCCTTTTAATAAAATAATCGAAGGAATATTCTGGAATAAACCCCAGTTCTAGGTAGGCTTCAATTTCTTTAATATTCATCCACCCAGAACTTGATGAAAAAGAATGGTTTACCCATCTTCTATATGATGGATATCGTGTGATAAATTTTTTATTAATATCCAGACATGATATGCCGTAATCCTTTTGCCAATTTATGAGATATATAAATGTCTCTCGATCAAAACCATTATTAAAGTCTCTAACATCTGACGGAAGCTCGGAATCCATGAATATAAATGAGTCATCTGGTTGATTGAGTAGATAATCAATAAATTTGCGCACTATTGGTAATCGTATATTTTTTGCTGTTTGACATTGATTAGTTTCACTGCATGTACATTCTTTGATACTACAGGTTATTCTATCAATCCAATACATCCCACGTGAAAGGTAAAATATTCTGATTACTTTTGTGGCCAGTTGATGACACCGTACTTGTCTATTGTATACCCAATATTTAACAAAATCATCAATATCTTGTTGTTCGTCTGTTGTGAGAGACATGCTGTTAGTCTGTTTTTCAATTGACAAATTTGTTGTTAGAATATATGTAGTATACCATTTTAGTACTTCTATTTTCAATTTTCCCATTTTACAGCGGAGTCAATTCTCGAATCTTATTCTCTTTTTCTATATTCATTTTTTTTTAATTTTCATATATAAATTCACGCGCCCTCTCATACGTTGAAACTCATATATATGTATCAATGTATAAATTCAGTCGCTGACTCTTTTTTTGTATTCTATATATGAATTCATACGTTGATTTCATATATGTGTTTCAACGTATGAGGAGGCGCGCGGCATCCTTTTTTGAATTCTTTATTTAGATTACTTAAAGTTATACCTTCATTTATTTTTGGATAGGCTACCAATATTCACCATTGTAAAGAAATTCTAAAAACATCCCTTATACATGAGATAAAAAATTACTCAAGAACTTATATTCGATGGAATTTTTTTTTGAGAATCAATTATCAATTCGTACAATATTCTTATATAAGTATTAACTTTATTTGGCTGCTGTTTCTAAAAATATATTCGCGGCCCTCATACGTTGATTCCTTATAGTTATTTATATAATGATGTTTACATATGAATTCAATTTTAATTGTTCTCATATGTAAATTTTATTATATGAATGAATATAATGATTCAACGTCTGAAGTGGCTGATGATTTCTATTAAGGTCGCTGTTCTTTTGAAAAATTACATAAAAAATTGAAAATATTACATATTAAATATAAAAATTATTAATCAACTAAATTAAAAAATGACAAAATTTGAAATCAAACCCGATTTTGTAGTGTTTCAAACAGGATACACCAACGAAATCATTAATAAATTAAATTCTTTGATCAAAATTATAATTGATTCAGAAATATATATTTGTGTTAAAGATCTTGATGAAAGTGAATTTGTTATTAAGAACCAAATTATGTTCATATCAGAAGGATATGAACCAACATATATTTCAAAATATATAGATATTTCTAAACAAATCTATGAAAATTTAGACAAAGATGATCGATTTGATACTATCTGTTTCAAAACATATTCTCGGATGTATATTGCAATGAATTTGATACAATGTTTGCAAGATCACCAATATTGTGCATGTTTGAACCATTGCAACATTTTTCATATGGTGGTATATGAAATTAATGGATTCACCATATTACATATAACAATTGATTGCGAAAGTGGTTAATTTATGACCTATGTCTTGCGATGGAACTTTATATTAAAATTTTACGCGCCCTTTCATACATTGATTCATATATATGTTTCAATGTATAAATTCAGTCGCTGACTCTTTTTTTGTATTCTATATATGAGGAGGCGCGCTGCATCCTTTTTTGAATTCTTTATTTAGATTACTTCATTTATTTTTGGATAGGTTACCAATATTTGTCATTGTAAAGAAATAGAAAAGAAATTCTAAAAACATCCCTTATACATGAGATAAAAAATTACTCAAGAACTTATATTCGATGGAATTTTTTTTTTGAGAATCAATTATCAATTCGTACAATATTCTTATATAAGTATTAACTTTATTTGGCTGCTGTTTCTAAAAATATATTCGCGCCTCTCAGATCTGCGATTCCAAATTTTTCATCTCCACAATGAATTCTTTTCATTTATGGTTATATATACTTTTGAAAAAAAATTGAAAAAAAATTAACATTTACAATATTAGGTTATCTGGATTTAGTACAAATGCAAAAAACAGAACCTAAATCATTACTCACTAGCGAATTAAAACAAATTCTCACTACAGAAGAATATGATAAGTTAATTGATAAAACATACGAATATCGTTATAATAATGATCCTTTTTATAAATTAACTCTTGAACAGATAGTTGATTCTTTGAACAGACGTAAAATGTTCCCTTGGGATCTCGGAAATAAAAAGATTCCTGGAAACCAAAAGATTTATTATGTTCCGGCTTACAGTGATGAAAAAGGACCTGATGATAAATTTTTTTTAGAAAATAATGTACCTGATTGTATTGCCTTTTTTCCTAAATGGAAATCTATATTTACTACGCATGATCCTAATTTTATAATTGCACCTGATAAATACTCCATACTATTTGAAGATAATATTATTGATATGTTAAAAAAGCTTCTCTAATCTCCCGAAACCATAAATTTCAAGACTTGGCCGCCGCTAATTATCCGACTTTTGATCTTCTCGCTTTGTTGCGCTACACTCAATCACTGAAATCATGAATTATCTACATTTACATGTTGTTAATTTATAATTTCTTTTCTTATCGCTAGTATTACGCGAATTTTTACCTATGTTGTTCGTATTGCATTATAGTAAATATAGACATTCGGACTCCGCCGCTGGAATTCTCATTATTAAAATCCTCAAAACATCTATAATCGCCGCTTCAGAGGGATTCTTATACACCCTTCACTACGCTAGCGAACTGATATTCGATAGAATTTTATTTAATTACAAAGAATTGAACTTTAATATCTTTTGATAATAATGATTTTTTAATATGATCCGTCATAATATCAAAATGATTAATCATATCTGGCATTATCCTTTCATAATACATATAATTTTTTTGATTTGCCCAATTTGGGAAATCAATATTTTCATTTTTTACTAAACCACCTAATATTAAACCTTTATAATGTTCTTCTGTGTATTCACCACTATTATCAATTTCTCCATAACAAATAATTCTATATAATTCTTTTATTGTCTCTAGTTTTGCATCTATATGATTTTTAAATATTCCTTCATAACATATTACATTATCTTGTGTAATTACTACTTTTATGTTGTGTACTATATTTGAATATTCTTTTGATGTCATACTTACTATTTTTTTTATAAAAATTATTTAATATATTTATTTTTTTTTCAATTTTTTAAGATTTTTATTGAACCTATCCGAATAAGTATTAACATATTGAATCTGCTCATGTTCTTATTTTGGTCTCGGAATCTAATGTTCACGCGCCTCCTCATACGTTGATACATATATGAGTATTAATGTATGGAATCTGCTTTAGCTCAATCATACATTAATATTTATATATGAATCAACGTATGAGGAGGCGCGGAACATTTATTTTTGATTCCCATGTATGAATTCACTCGCCATTTTGTTTCATAACGAGCGAGACGACGAGCTGAGCATCGTTTTGATTTATCAAAACAAAGCGAAGACACTCGAAAGCATGTCTGTGTTAAAAATATAAAAATATTGGTTTATCTCTATCTTTATCTTTCTCTCTCAAACTTATTATAAATTCTTTATCTACATAATATGGATTGTCTTTATTATCTTCTCGTTCTTTTTTCATTTTAAGTTTCCAGTTTTCTATTTCAGGATTTTCTAAATGTTTATTTTCGCCGAATAATATAATTTTGTTATTTTGAAGTATTTTATAATAGTATTCAATTTCATCCTCAATTCTTCTATCATGTCCACTTTTTTTGAAAATCAACATAAGATTATATTGCAATTCGTTAATTACATTCAACAAATCACAAAAACGAACATTATTATCTGCTTTTTTATCAAATTTACGAAAATCTTCTATACATGGTTTCAGACTTTTCAGGTCATCAATACTTGATTTCAGACGGTCATTTTGACAAAAATATCTCTTTACACTACTATTTAGTCTTATTATTCTAAAATTTTTTATTAATAATCTATTCATTTGTATTTTATTAATAATTTATTATTTATAAATCACTAAGCATATTTTTATTTTCAATTTTTAGATACATTACCAATATTTGTCCTTGTCCCTTATTACATCTCTGAAACGAAGTGAACGTTTCATATATAAATTCACGCGCAGCCTCATACGTTGAAACACATATAAAATCATCGGAACGAGCGAGCTTGTGAGCTTTGCGGAGCTCCACGAAGCAAAGTGAACGAGGACCTCGAGCTCAGTCTCGGACGGCTCCGCCAGGACTCCTTTTGTGAATTCTATATATGAGTTCATACGTTGATTTCATATATGTGTTTCAACGTATGAGGAGGCGCGCGGCATCTTTTTTTGAATAAGCTAATAATATTTGTCATTGTAAAGAAAAAGAGTAGAAATTCTCAAAACATCCATATTATATGAGATAAAAAATTACTTAAGAACTTATATTCGATGGAATTTTTTTTGAGAATCAATTATCAATTCATACAATATTCTTATATGATGATGTTTATATTATGATTTTCATTTATAGTTTCATGCGCCCTTCTTATGTAAGCTTTGTAATGATTACTCATTTATGAAATTTTTAAAATTGAATTATTATCATTTAATATCAATATGTAATCAATAAAAATCAATAAAAATGGATTTTTTTAAAAAAATATATTATCCAATATGCCATATATTAGGATTATTAGGTCCATTAATAGTCATTTCTTATTATTTCATATATCCAAATGAATTATATAAGTTTAGTATTTATCAGATTCTTAAATTGTTTGGTATCATTATTGTAACATCTACTCCATTCGCAGTTATTAGTACAATTATAATAAAATTATCCGGAAAGGATCTTCGTACAGAAGCAGTTTATTTAAATAAATCTTTAGTTGAATGGATTCCTAAAAATCTTTTGACTATTTGTTTAGTGATCGGCGAAGATTCAATTTTTATTATCAACTTTCTTCCCCAATTTCAAAATATTTTAGCATTACAAATTTTTACATCTATAATTTTTGGTATGATTCATTATCCAGAATATAGATTTATTCATTGTATTTCTAAGGCGGTAATTAGTTTTTTTATGTTGTATTTTTCAAATGATTTTATTAATTGGAATATTACACATATTTTGTTAGATTATTTGTCAATTAAATTTTTACTTTGGTTTCATTATAAAGAACAACAAAGAGAAGAAATTAATGACATCCGTAATTTTTTAGGTCTTAATCACTTTCAAAATATTCTTTATTCAAAAAAGAAATCATCAAAACATCTAATGTGAACATTTGTACCTTTATAGATGATTATTCGCGGCCCCCTCATACGTTGATTCATTATATGAATGGATATAATGATGTTTTCATATGTATACAATTTATATTGGATTCATATGTGTATATTATTATATGCGTAACTATAATGAATATTTCATCTCCTGCATTGAAATGTCTTAATTTTAATTTATATTTGTGATGCATCGATAAAACTGGAACTATTTTTCATTATTGTTCTATATATTGATGTTTGATCAGCCGTGTGTTGGACCTAAATATAATTTACTAATTCAAAAATTTTTGGATTATTATATTATTTCAACTTTATAAATAAACGTACCAACTTTCGGATATCTGGTCATTTTTTTTGTAGCAATTGAATATTCATTTTGTTCATAAACTTCATCAAGTGAATATTCTCTACAAAAAATTCTTTCTATTTCATGGTCTGTACCATTAAAATATAGTTTGTCCGTTTTTCTACAGGAACCTGTGGCATGGACAAAAAATGATCGATGTTTTGTGCTCCGTCCTTTAAGAACACTTCCAACCAATGTATAAAATCTTGCACTGAATGGTCTGAATGATGTAATTTCCAGGGTTTTATCTTCTATCTTGTCTCCAATTTCCCTTACTATGTGTTTTGCTATTCTCAATCTCGAAAGTTGGATGATTGTAAAATGTTCGCCGTGATATTTTTTTGATATATAATCACCAAATCTTTCTAGTGGTATTGTTCGATCGTTCATCTTTTCAAAGAGTTCGTGCTGAACTATATGCCATATTATGAAATCTGACCCAACTTGTTTTGCTATTGGATAATCAATAATTCCTTTCGGCCATTTATAATAATATTTCTCTACTAGTTTCACCAAATAATTAAGAACTGCACTTCTCATCTCACAATAATCTCTTTTATCTACACATTCTGAACACAAATATATTGGACGGTTTTCCTCCTCGACCGTATCTTCCGGACAATATTTTGGCAATTTGGGAGGTATATATGATTTTATGATCAAGTACAGTTTATTAATCTTTGTGAACCTTTCTGTGTCGAATGTTTCGATTGAATCCCACTCTTTTGGCCCCAATTCATAATTATTGTTCAAACGAAGATGCACACGCAGTTCTTTCAAATAGTGAACGCGTACTCTGCATGGAAGAAACCACATTTCCATCAAATTAAATAGTTCGATAAAATCATCTGTATTCATTTTTTCTTCGGAATAATCAATAAATCCGTTATAGATATAATATATCAAGTTTTTTGCTGCAATTAGCGAGTTGACACTCATTGTTTTTTTCTCTCCATATGATGTGGCGAAAAAAGTTTTAAAATATTCATTGGTTATCAGCTTCTTTATACGAAGATATAGCGTTCCTTTTCCACAAACAATTGTGAAATCTGTTTCTTGCTCTGCCATCAAAAGTTGGTTGTTTTTCCTTAATGAAATATTAATAGGAAAACAGTATAATAGCCCTTTTAATATTTATTTTTTTCATTTTTTTTTATTCAGTTCAAGAAAAATTATTGCCGCTAATTCTTCAGCTGATCCGGTTACTGTTTCAAATGGTAAATTCTTCTATGCATATTCATCATCTGGCGCAGATGATAATTCAACGTTAATTTTTGCGAAAAACATCATTTGTATCGATAACTGATACTGATGAATATTTCATCATCTGTCACAACAGGATTCTTATAGTAATCACCGTCATTCATCTTAAATAAGTATTTGTACATAAAGCAATTTTGACAGATATTTATTTGTTATATTATTCATCAACACAAAACATGTTCCTAAATCATGACAATATTCCCATGTAGATATCTCTATAGGTCCACATGTACTCACTGGACTTGGTTCGCATGGTGCCATCATCATTTTTATTGCCGGAAATAAATAATGTGATTCTATTGTTTGGTTATAATAATCTTGTGTTAGTAGTACTCCATCATAATTCTTTGAAGCATTTACAAATCCGATGAAACAATCTAACATACCGTATTCTCCACAACCAGAACATTCATAATCAGCTTCATTTATAAGAACATAGATACTTTCGTTTACATATGTTAAATTCGCATTTTTGTAACCATAACTAATTGTATCGTCATTACAGGCTTTAATGCATTTTAATGTTATTAATAAAATTATTGCAAAAAATATAATTCTCATCATCATTCTTAATATTTGTCTGTCGGTTTTTGGAATGTATTTATGATTGAATACATATAAATCAATACTTTTGCCATTTTTTTTTCATTTTTTTTTAGATATGCTAACAATATTTACCATTGTAAATTTCTCAAAACATCTATATTAGGTGAGATAAAAAATTACTCAAGAACTTATATTCGATGGAATTTTTTTTTGAGAATCAATTTATACATTGATTCATATATGAGTTTCAATATATTAATCAGTGGCCCTTCATTAGTTCATTTCTATATATAGACTCTCTCACTATTCTCATATGTTTAAGGGGCAATTGATTCTAAAAAAAGGAAATTCGCGGCCCCCTCATACGTTGATTCATTATATGAATGGATATAATGATGTTTTCATATGTATACAATTTATATTGAATTCATATGTGTATATTATTATATGAATTCATATAATGAATCAACGTATGAAGGGGCCAATGACTCTAAAAAAAGGAAATTCGCGGCCCCCTCATACGTTGATTCATTATATGAATGGATATAATGATAATTACATATGTATACAATTTATATTGGATTCATATGTTTATTCATTATATGCGTAACTATAATGAATCAACGTATGAAGGGGCCAATGACTCTAAAAAAAGGAAATTCGCGCCCCCCTCATACGTTGATTCATTATATGAATGGATATAATGATGTTTTCATATGTATACAATTTATATTGAATTCATATGTGTATATTATTATATGAATTCATATAATGAATCAACGTATGAAGGGGCCAATGACTCTAAAAAAAGGAAATTCGCGGCCCCCTCATACGTTGATTCATTATAGTTATTCTTATAATGATATTTACATATGTATATAATTTATATTGAATTCATATGTTTATTCATTATATGCGTAACTATAATGAATCAACGTATGAGGGGGCGCGAATGATCCCTTAAATGGCTTCGGATAACCCGAAATTATATGTGCGGCTCCTTTTAGTGAAATTTTATTAATATTTCCTATTTCGGCTCCTTATAATATTCTTATTAACTCTTTCAATTACTTTAAAGATTATTGGTATTTTTTTTTAATGATTTGGTATATAACTTTTTAAGTGGGGGAGGGTGAAAAATGGATATGGGTGATCAAAGATAGATTTCGGGGAGTGTTGGGGGAGGATGAAAAATGGATATGGGTGATCAAGGTGAGGGTGTCATTGAGAATTTCTAATATATATATTAGGAAATTTTTATTTCCTAATATATATATTTTTTATAAAGAGTTTTCAATAGTACCCTCACCTTGATCACCCATATCCATTTTTTTATTATTTTTTCATTTTTATACAGTCACCTTGTTTACCCATATCCATTTTTATCCTCCCCCCATTTTATTCATAATAATTATTTTTGATAAAGTAAAAATTAATTATTATGTTTTTCAATATTTTAATCATCCATAATATTGTTATCAATAATATCATTATCTGTCACAGTAATTTTTTCTCCATCAATCAATTTTAGATCAATTAACATATTTATACCAGTGGGATTCAATATATCAATTAAATCATTATATTTTTTGAATTTAATTCCAATATATGTTGGATAACCATGCATTTTTATCGTATGAATTTTCTTTTTTTCAAAATAGTTTTTGATAGATTTAAATGACTCATTTGTTTCTTTATTATATTCTTTCAATATTGTCATTATATATGAAGTTTTAATTTTATCATTATTATCTTTAGTTATATTTATACAATCTCTTATAAAATTCCCTATTGGATCATTTAAATTTTTGAAATTTATATTTTCTTCAATTAATGATTGAGGTATTTCTAATTTTTTATTGTTATCAATAAAATCAAAATAATAATTCAATAATATTTGAAAAAATGCATATTTATATTCTGGGTCCTCTCTTAATTTATTGTCTAATCCTGTTATTGCTAAACATTGTGTTTCATCCGTAGGATCATATTCAAAATCTTCTTTAAATGATATTCTATGTGGACATATCCTTGAACGTCTTGGTATACTTCTATCTTTTATTTTTATCGGTATTTGATCATTTGTTATAAAAAATAGATTAAATTTTGGAATATATCTCGTTTGTTCTTTATACAACAGTTTACAATTTTGTTCATCTCCTCCTGATATACTTTTTACTAATCCTGATTCGAATTCTTCATTTTCTTTAAAATTGCATTCTGTTACAAATACTAATCTTGCATTTTTACATACGGCCAATTGTTGTGATCTTTCATTTGATGATACTTTCCCATTATCTTTGAAACATTCTACACTTATTGATGTACAATAAACACTTCCCATTACTAATTGAATTAATATTATCATTATTCCTTTACCATTCCCTCCTGTTCCTATCATCATATAAAATTCTTGTAAATGCATTACACCTGGCAAACAAAATGAATTTACTGTCATTTGATATTTTCTTTCTTTCTCATCTGGATAAATATCCTCTATTAATTCTTCTAATTCTTCAACATATTTTGGATTGGCTTTTTTATAACTATATCCTGTCGTAATATACATTAGTTCTTCGGGTTCTGCTTTCCTAAATATTCTTTTCTTCAAATCATATACTCCATTATCAAATCCTATTAAATATGGATCTACTTCATCTAATTTCTCAAATATTTTTTCTTTACCATAAAATTCTTTTAATTGCTCAATAATTTGACATTTATTTACTGTATTTTTCACTCTCGATAATAATGTATTACCTTTATTATTAAATTTATTTAATATTTTTTCTTGTTCCTTTTCCGTTACTTTTTTATCATTTTCTGTTTCTATTTTTAATTTATTTAATCTTTCATCGAAATCTTCTTTTAAAATATCATGAATTTTTGTACTTAATAATATTTTCGCTTTTTGCATTCCGTCGCATATATGATATTTTCCATATTCATCATAGGTTAGCCATGTTCCTTCTTTCTTATTTGACCCGAATGTTGCTAGTGGATCATATATAAACAAATTCGGATACATATAATGAAATATCTTTGCCAAATTATTATCTGTTAATCCTCCTATCTCATACAATTTATCTAATAATTTTTTTAACTCCTCTTCTATTATTTCATCTTTTTTTTCGGTTGTTTTTACATTGGATACTAATTCTACGATATCATCTTCTGTGTATCTTCTTATGCTCAACAATCTAATATAATATCTTTTACATTCTTGATCCATTGTTTCCTGTGCAAATGGATTTATATTTATTAAAGAATCATATACTTTATCATTTGCAATTTCATATATATGTGTTATTTTTGGTGGCGGTATATGTATATTTATTTTTGATCCATACATTGTCCAGGCTGTTGCAAACATTCTATTATCGATATTTATGATTTCTTCAATATTATTTTTAAATTTTTTTTTTCCAAATATTTTATTCGTTTTTGCTATTTCTAATAATTCTTTCGTAATCATTGTTTGTAAACTATTTTTGACACATATGTTTGGATATATTATCCGTATATTGTAGTAATATTCTTTTCTTCTTACTATTGGCTTATCATGTTCCAATACATATGCTCCCATTTTATTTGATTTTACATTTACATACTTCTTTATTATTCCGTTGCATAATTCAATTATCTGTTTCAATAATTCTTCCGTATATAATTTTTCTTCTTGGTCTTGGACTAATTTTATTTTAATCACTAATGGTCCAAATCCTTTTGATATTTCCATTATTGACACATTATGTCCTTTCATTATTGCATCTTCATACAATTTCATAAATTTTTCTTCCTTATTTTTTGGTATTTTACTACTTATGTATGGCTGATATGCCATTGTATGCGTCATTTTTGTTTTTTCTTCTGCTTTTACTCTATATTTTGCCATAAATTCATATATCTTTTCCATTTCATTTAATTCTATTTTATTCGTTTCATTTTCTTTTTTTTTTTCTTCACTATTATCAGGAGTTAGGAGGTTTTTTTTTGTCATATATATAAAATATTTATATAATATTTTATTTATATCGTTCGCATTTTGGTTATTTAATCCTTTAGTTATTTGTCTACATCCACAAAATATTGATAATTTTTTTTTATTATTTAAAATACTTTTACTTATTATTATTTACAGCATGGCTAAATCCTATCAATTTAATAAAAATGATAAAGCAACAATTTCCGCTAAAATCTCTATAATGTTAGAAAATGGCCGCAAAGAAATCATTTCTAAAGAAGAATTAGAAAAATTCCCTATCGGCAGTCTTATCTCATATACTAATGTTAATAATACATTCAAAATTGGCGGTTTCATTACCAAGTTCAGTTATGATCATTTTGTCTACATTGACACATCTTTTTCCCAAAAATTTCGTGTCAGATATAAAAATATTTTGAAAATGTTTGCGGGTTGTGTTTTTAGTACAAAAAATGATTTCGTCAGCTTGGTACCGGCTCACCAAAAAGTTTCTAATTTCCCTGTTGTTATTGGTAATGTTACTGTTTATTATGCTAAAAACAACTTCGACAAAAAACGCTATTTGCATACACAAAAAGTAATGACTTCAATGCATTGGTGCAATTATTTTTTGAATAATTCTTCTTAATTTTGAGATAATTGATTAATTTAAATTTTAAATTCATCAATTTCACATCATTAATATATTAAAATCACTCAACTTTCCTTTGATTTCATATGAAAACAATTTAAATTGAATTCGAATTTTCATTCCTTAATTCCCAATCTTTTTATATGTTCATTTATAAATTCACGCGCCCTTTTCATACGTTGATTCATATAGGAATATCAACATATGAATCTGATATGGCTCCTTTTTTGATTTCCACGTACCTTCTCATATGTTGATATTCATATATGAATTTCAATGTATAAGTTCTGCGCGCGGCCTCTGATGTTGATTTCTATATTTAGATCTTTAATATGCTATATAAATAATTTTAAATAAATTAATTTTATTAATGACATCAATAAAATTAATTTGTTTATTGGCATCCCACTTAAATTGTATTGAAAGAAGTACTCATTTTGATGAATTATTAGATATCATTAATAACCAATCATGTGAAGAAAAAAATATTTACATTAGTTTATCACATGATTTTAATATTAATATTGTTAATATTCTCAAAAAAATTAAAACATATGGATTTAATTTATTATATTCTAAAGAAAAGTTATCACAATTTCAGCATTATAAAAATATTATGGATAATTTGACTATTGATGATGAAATCAATACATGGATTCTTTTTTCGGATGATGATGACATCTGGTCGATACATCGATTAATGAATTTTTATTATCCATTAACAACATTAGAAATTCCTGATATTTGTTCATATATTAAAATAGTTCCACATGCTAAATTATCAAATAATAAAATTATTGATATAACTGAAGATAATTATGTTAATTATTGTGTTCGATTCAAATATTTAAAACTATTTTTTTATAATGTTAATGATGACATTTTAATGCATCGTTATTGTGATGTATTTTTTGTTTCTTTTATGTGTGGTTATGGTGCACGCATTTTAAATCATGTCATTTTGCAAGTTGATTATCCTGTTTATATTTGGAGAGAAGTCGATTATGATAGAAATTGCAGTCCGAATTATGACGACATTCATTTACGAATCCTTAATATATTGGATTTATTCATTGCACGTTTTCACCAAAATAATGATAGTTATGATGTTAATAAATTTATTTCATATATTAAATACAATGCCAAAACATTATCGAATGATTTATCTTTTGTTAAAAATATATTTAATAAATATTCACCTAATCATTGTTTTAGATATAAAATGCCTACTTATTCATAATTTATATTTTTATATATGAATCAATCTTATTGATTTTTATTATAATGGATTATTTAAATCATTCAAATCTAATTTTAAATAATTAATTATTTTCCAATGTTTTTCAATTTTTTCTTCATTGATTGTAAAATTATAATATACTGTTATTCTTTTCTTAGTTTTCCGCTTATTTTGATAAGAATATAAATTATCAAAATTATTTATGATGTCTATATAAAATTTTTTTAATCTATCCTGTGAATTAATTTTTTCTATTCTTGCTATTATTTCTTCTTTTCTTTTAATTTCTGTTGTTCTCAAACTTAACCATTGAAATAAATTAAGTTCTTTTAACATTTCTTTTTTTATTTTTTCTGTATCTTTTTCTTTCATATCAACTATTTCAAATCTTTTTGTATTTAAAAATTTTTCTAACCATTTTATTATTTTTATTATCATTAATAATCTTTTTTTATTTTTTTTTATTTCTAAACAATGATGTACATATGTATTTATTTTATGATTATAATAATACATATCAATATCTTTGTAATATAACATAATTGATCTCATACACTTATTAATTTTTTTCTCATTTTCCACTAAATGTTTTATAATTGGATCTTTTATTGTATCCAAATTTGATACATTTAATAATTCTTTAATTATTTTTTCATTTGTTTTTTCTTCATTATTTAATTCACGGTAACTTATATATTCAGTTTTATTCACTGATTCACATGAATTTATTATTTTCATTGTTGATTCTTTTAAAATATTAAAATCCATTTTTACCCATTCACTAAATCTCCCACTTTCGTATGGTAATCTTTTTGTATTGAATTTTTGTAAAATTTTATATTCAATCTTTTTTGGATCTGTTTTTACTACACAATAAAATAAAAGTATTGGTTTAATTAAATATGTTCTGTATCTTGATATTAATCCATTTATATTTCCTGTATAACATCCAATTTTATATTCTGATTGTTTAATTCTCTGTTGTGATGAAATTAAATATATTATTAGATTCTCGTCTTTTTTGTTTTTTTGTTTTTCTGTTTTTATCATTACAATTAATAATTTATTATCCTTTATAATTGTTAAAAATCTTAAAACTTCCTTTTTACATTAGATAAAAAATTTTCCAAGAACTCATATTTTTTTCTTATAATATTTAAAATATTCCAGATTTTTCTTAAATAATTTTTTTTTTGTATTTCATTTTCTACATATCCACTTAATTTTGGAATTTCCATTTTTTATATGAAATTCATTATATTCATACATATAATGAATCAACATCTGAAGGGGCTGTTGATCCGGAATAATTGATTCTTAGATCAAATGTACTATTGACTTTATCTCCTAAAAAATTTTTTAAAGTTTCTATCATCTTATCCATTTCAGATATTTCATTCGGAACCCACCATTCTTTATCACTTTCTGTTTTATCTAATGAAAATCCAAAACGTCCACAATGACCAAACCCATTTATCAATGCCTTGAAATATTTCTTTACTCCATCCAAATTTCCATCTGCTACATGAATATCGTAATATGAATGATCGTTTTTCCCCATCTTATTACTATTACTTTTTTAATTATTTAAACCTAAACCATTTATTTTTCATTTTTTTTGGATTCACTTCATATATTTCCCATTGTAAAGAAAAAGAAAACGAAATTCTCAAAACATCTATTTTACATGAGATAAAAAATTACTTAAGAACTTATATTCGATGGAATTTTTTAATGTGAATCAATTATCAATTCATACAATTTTCTTATATATTGTTTTTCATTTATGAGTATCAATGTATGATTCCATCGACGGCACCCGCCTTCGTTGATTTTCATTTATTCATATGTTGTCGCATATATAGATATAAGAAAGCGCATGAATCTATAAAAGGTAGACGCCGCGCTTTCTTCATATGTTGATCATTATATAATAATCATCATATGAAGAAAGCGCGTGAATCCAGAAAAGGCGGACGCCGCGCTTTATTCATATGTTGATCATTATATAATAACCAACATATAATAATAGCGCGTGAATCTATAAAAGGCGGACGCCGCGCTTTCTTCATATGTTGGTACTTATAATGGAATCAACATATGAGAAAAGCGCGTGAACTATAGAAAGAAACCAGAAAAGGCGGCCGCCGCGCTTTATTCTTATGTTGATACTTATAATGGAATCAACATATGAGAAAAGCGCGTGAACTATAGAAAGAAACTAGAAAAGGCGGCCGCCGCGCTTTATTCTTATGTTGATACTTATAATGGAATCAACATATGAGAAAAGCGCGTGAACTATAGAAAGAAACTAGAAAAGGCGGCCGCCGCGCTTTATTCTTATGTTGATACTTATAATGGAATCAACATATGAGAAAAGCGCGTGAACTATAGAAAGAAACTAGAAAAGGCGGCCGCCGCGCTTTATTCTTATGTTGATACTTATAATGGAATCAACATATGAGAAAAGCGCGTGAACTATAGAAAGAAACTAGAAAAGGCGGCCGCCGCGCTTTATTCTTATGTTGATACTTATAATGGAATCAACATATGAGAAAAGCGCGTGAGTCCAGAAAAGGCGGCCGCCGCGCTTTATTCATATGTTGATCATTATATAATAACCAACATATGAAGAAAGCGCATGAATCCAGAAAGGCGGCCGCCGCGCTTTATTCATATGTTAATTATTATATAATAACCATCATATAAGAATAGCGCGTGAATCCATCAATAGAAATTAGAAAAGGCGGCCGCCGCGCTTTATTCATATGTTGATCATTATATAATAACCAACATATAAGAATAGCGCGTGAATCCATAAATAGAAACCAGAAAAGGCGACCGCCGCGCTTTCTTCATATGTTGTCGCATATATAGATATGAACATATAAGAATAGCGCATGAATCCAGAAAAGGCGGCCGCCGCGCTTTCTTCATATGTTGTCGCATATATAGATATGAACATATAAGAATAGCGCATGAATCCAGAAAAGGCGGCCGCCGCGCTTTATTCATATGTTGATCATTATATAATAACCAACATATGAAGAAAGCGCATGAATCTAGAAAAGGCGGCCGCCGCGCTTTATTCATACATTATTCTTTTACATTGATTTTCATTTATAAGTATTCATGTATGAATCCATCGACGGCACTCGCCTTCGTTGATTTTAATATATGAATCCATCGTCGGCACCTGCCTTTATTTACTCTTTTCAATTTTTTTTTATTTATCCGCATCCATTTTATGAATCGTCGGTCCCTCATACGTTGATTCATTATATTTATTCATACAATGATGCTTTCATATAATAAATCAACGTATGAAGAAGCCGCTATCATTGATAGATTTTTACATTTCATTCAGATATTTATTTAATATCTGAATGAATATTTTATTTTTGATTTCTTTTTTTGAGTTCCTCAAAAGAATTCTGGAATTTATCCATATCAAGGGATTGCCACAGTGATTGTTGTTCAGGGCTATAGAATAGCACATTCCATTCATCACTGTATTCTCCTTTGACTTTTTTGATGAGATCTTCGCTTCCGTCCAAAATTTTTGCGATTTTTTCTTCCTCCACTTCTTCTTCACACATTTTCTTCATCTTCCTTTCCAACCGCCTTTTTTTGTCCAGAATTCGAAGACGAATCTCCCCTTGTCGTTCCGCTCGTCGAAACTTTTCTCGCGCATCTCTTTCTTGTTGTTCCAATTCTTCCCTCCTTCTTTGCGATTTCTCCTCCATCTCCTGTTGCAGCTGCGCTTGTTTTCCTTGAAATTCAACCGCAATCCCCAGCGCTTTCGTCACTTCCGTGATATCGTTAGAAACGAACGAAAAGAACATTGTTCTATTTATTTATTATAATATAATGGACTTGCTTATCTTTTCACTTTTCAATTTTTTTTCATATTTTTGCACATATTTTCAAGCATTCTCGCTTTATCATTTATATATTTTATCAACGTATTAAGAAAGCGCGTGAATCCGTAAATAGAAACCATAAAAGGCGGGAGCCGCGCTTTATTCATATGTTGATCATTATATAATAACCATCATATAATAATAGTGCGTGAATCTAGAAAAGGCGGCCTCCGCGCTTAATTCATATGTTGATCATTATATAATAACCATCATATGAGAAAAGCGCGTGAATCCATCGACGGCTCCGCCTTCGTTGATTTTCATTCATTTATATTTTTGGATACGTTACCTCTATTCATCTTTGTAAAGAGAAATTCTCTAATCATCCTTTTTATATGAGATAATTACTCAAGAATTTATATTCGATGGATTTTTTATGTTTCCTCTTTTATTAAAAGAATTATTATTTTGTTAATATTATTTCTTTTTTTTGTTGTTTTTGTTGTTTTTGGCTTCTGGACTATGAATCTTTCATGTCCTGAAACCTCATCCAAGCTTTTTGGTTTCTGGACTATGATTGTTTTCATGTCCTGAAAACCTCATCCAAGCTGGTTGTAAATCTTTTTTTAATCTTTTTTTTAATCTTTTTTTTCTGCTGGCTTTTGAATTAAGTTCAAAGACGTGGAATTTTTTCCATCCTCTTCAAGTAGAGCCTTAATTCGAATAACTCTTTAAAGTTCCCTTTCATTATTCTGTCATTGGTTGCCCTACCATGACAATCTGTTACTCTTCTTTATTGGCCGCTATTAAAAAGTTGATAGTTCTTGATAAGAACTAAAGGAGTTACCACCAACGAATTGGTAAAAAATATTGTTACTATCCCGAAAAATGAATAACATATATTTAAATAACAACATTAAAGACTATAAGCGGGTTTATAATATATAGCCTTTCTTACGCTTTTTTAAATTATATATATTTCTTTTCCGTTTATTTTCGTTTTTTGTATTTTTCCTTTATATACATGTTCTTCTATTTCTTTTTTATTTCGAATTACTTTTTTGGAAGTTGTTTTCTTTTGTGGATTTTTCTTAGTTACTGTTTTTGAAATTATTTTCTGTTCTACTTTTTCTTTATTCCTTTCGTTTTTGTAACCTAATTTCAAATGATTTTTTGCTGCATTTTCATCTCTTCCCATTGTTCTTCCACATCCTCCACAAATGTATATCTTTCTTGCACCTACTTCGTTTACAAATCCACAATGCGAACATGTTTTTGTTGTTAAATATTCTCTTACCTTTGCAAATTCGGTTCCATATTTATGGCACATATAGCATAGTCGTTGAGTAAATGAGTAAGGACTTAATATGCTTATCATTCTTTTATTTAGTTTTGAAAGAACACTATTACCTCGTACCATAGTAGAGGTACTCATCTTCCCAACGAAAATTTTGCCATATCTTTGCACTAATGCGTAGGCTACTTTAAAATGCATATCTTTTATGATATCTATTATTCTTCTTTGATATTTCCTTAATGCCTTTTTTAATGATGATGTTTTCTTTTCCTTTATTATTTCAGTAATTATATCATCATTTTTAATTTCTTTGTTCTTATCCTTTTCAATTTCTTTATTTTTATCATTTTTAATTTCCTTTTTCTTATTCTTTTCAATTTTCTTATTCTTTTCAATTTTTTTATTTTTATCATTTTTAATTTCATTTGTGTTGTTCTTGTTAATTTCTTTTTTCTTATTCTTTTTAATTTCCTTTTTCTTATTCTTTTCAATTTCCTTTTTCTTATTCTTTTCAATTTCCTTTTTCTTATTCTTTTCAATTTCCTTTTTCTTATTCTTTTCTCTATTATATTTTAGTAATTCTTGAATTTTATCTATTTTTTTCATATTTTTCTTAATATTAGGAAATTCGGAAATATTATTTACGATAGACATTGTATCATCTTTGGAATAAACTGTTGCAAATGTTCTTATGCCTAAATCAATGCCACAATCCAAATCATTTCTTTCGATTTCTTTACTTTTCTCTTTTTCACTGTATGGTATGAGAAATAAATATTTTCCAGTAAAAGAATCATATTGCAGAATACATGTATGTTTAATACTTTCCAACAATTTACTATCTAACATTGGAAATACTAATTCGCAAAATGTCTTATTGGAGAAAAATGCAGATTCTATTTTAAGTATTTTCCTTCGTCTTGATGAAGGAAGTTCTCTTACACGAAATTTTCTTATGTTTTTTCTTGTGAGATTTGTTAAACAACTTTTGTAGTTTGCAGAGACTAAACTGATTGCTTCGTCCAATAAATGAGTATAAATTGGTGTTGAAGTTTGACTTTTGATTTTGTCTCTTTGACTTCTTAATTTTTTTCTTAAATCATTAAAATTAGTTGTTTTATAGGCTAATGCTAAATCTAATTTTCCATTTACAAAAATAATTTTTCTTACATAATTAACAACAACATTGTACATTTTAGTAAATGCATCAAACCATTCATGGTACAATTTCTTTAATTCCATTGATGGATTTAATAAAATTTTTCTTGTTGATAAGAAAACTGGCTCTTTATTAAGTTTCTTTAATTTGATTCTTTTTTCCTGTTGGTCTCTAGATTCTTTAGGAATAATGGGATATTGAACTAGTTTTTGAGGAGTATTATATGGAAGTTTATTTTCTTCCAATAATGTATCAATATCTTGGTTTAGTAATGAATATGGATTAAAATTTGTTACAGAAGGATACGGATTACGATAATATTTAATATCGAACCAACTATCTGTAGGAAGATCAATCATTTTTTTATTTATAGGTGGAGGTAACCAATCGGTTAAGTTATATTCGGAATTAGGAACATAAATAGGATCTTTAATAGGACATTTTCGTCTATTATCTATAAAAAGATCATACGACAGTGTTTTCTTTTTCCGTTTATTTGTGTGCATATCATTTCCTAAAAGCTATATATTATATATTCTTTAAGTCATTATTATATTTTGATAAAAAAATATTATAATATTTTTTATAAAGAAATATAAAAAGATATTAAAAAAAATACAATAAAAAATGCCAAAGTACTTAGGAGGGAAACAAACAAGTGAAATTTTAGGAGTACATCAAAGAACATTATATCAATGGGAAAAGAAAGGTTGGATAAAAACAGTACGGACCAATGGAGGAAAACGATTATATGATATAGAACCATATTTGAAACAAAAAGAAGCAGAAAAAGAGAAATTAAATATTTGTTATGTAAGAGTGTCAAGTAACGGACAAAAAAATGATTTAGAAAGACAAATAAAATATATGAAAAAGAAATATCCACAACATATAATAATAAAAGATATAGCGTCAGGAATAAATCTAAATAGAAAAGGATTAAATAAAATAATAGACTTAGCAATAGAAGGGAAAATAAACGAATTAGTAGTGGCATATAAAGATAGATTAACAAGATTTGGTTTTAAAATGATAGAAAGAATAATAGAAAAATATTCAAATGGAAAAATAAAAATAATAAATAAACATAACATTAAAGAACCGAAAGAAGAATTAATAGAAGATGTATTACAAGTAATGAATGTCTTTGTAGCAAAAATGAATGGTATGAGAAAATATAAAAATTAAAATTATTTATAATTTATATAATTAATTTTAATATAAAAAGTGTCAAAAAATATCAAGAAATTGATCTACTAGTTCCTGCCCTTCATAATCCTCCTTTTTTCAATTTTTTTTTTATAAAAAATTGAAAAGTTAATTAATAAACAAGTTTATTTTATTATTTCCATATTATTCACGGAGGACCATTTTCCCATATCTTTTTTAAATATGTCCTCCTGCCTGTGCCATTCGCCGTTCCTCATCTGCGGAAACGTGACAATGATGTGTCCTCATTGTTGGTGGACTGAATCAGGAAAACTTTCTTTTTCGAAAAAGTCCTACGATGTAAATCGTTCCTGCTGCTGGATTTGCCAACACTGTCGGAATCATTCTCCACTTCAAATCTTCAAGAATCCCCCCGATTCCAATTCCAATTCCAACTCCATCACATATACTTGCTGGATCAATCTTCCTGCGGGTGGGGGTTTTCCTGGGGGTGTCCAGTTGATCCGCATTCTGCCCTATTAATCAGCTCGTTCCGATAAATTCATTTTATGAAATCATCAAAACATCCTTTTTACATTTGATAATAAATTCCTTAAGATTTTTAATTCTTATATTTGACCAGCTGATTCAACTTCAACGGATTCAACGGCTTTAACGGCTTCGAGTTATTGCTCAGCTCGTTCCGATAAACTCATTTTATGAGATCATCGGTTCGGTCGTTGTTTCATTCTAGTTTTTCTTCTAAGATTATTATTATAACTATCTTGAATGTCCGCTTTTTTTTGATATCAAAACGATAGATTTCATATAAAGTACCAATGATCAAATATTTAGAATCCAGCTTCTTTATATAATTGCGATCTATATTGTGATACCTTATAACTTATTTCATCTTGAACTTTCATTTTATAATCATGATCCTTAATATCTTTATCAAGTAATGATTCTGTTGATATGATTGTGTTGTTTGACAAATCATTAATTTCTTTGACAACATTATTTGAACATTTTAATTTATAATAATGATAAGGCTCAACGTTACTATTGATTTCTTTTGTAATTGCTGATTCTATAGAACACTTTTTATCCAGAAATTTATTAATTTCTGAATTATCATCGATTTTTGTGATAATTAAAGGATCACAATAGTTACTGTCGTAATTTTTATTTGCTTCATAATCATTTGCATCTACCTTTAAGTATATCGTTTCTGTCATTATTTATACTGTTTTTAATTTTTCTTTATATCTGTTTGAAGGTTACAGGCTCTCAGATATTGAATCATTACATTCATTCACTCGTTCTGTTAAAATTATATAATTAATTTATATTTCAGTGTTTTTTCTTGAATTGCTGTTTTCATCTTTTTTCATTTTCATATTTACTTTTCAAATTATCAAGTAATATTCCAATGCTTTCACGACTTACTGAATTAATATTTGAATTTTTTAAGGAATAATATATTTCATTTTTATCAATACCAGATGAACTCCCACTCAATAAATTTATTGGATATGATGCTGATCCAAATGTTTTTTTTATTTTTGGTTCAGTACATTGTAATATTATTTTCGCTTTTGGATCTCCTGCTTGTGCAGACCCAAACTGAAATTTTGTCCAATAGCCATATATATGTGCTCCTAATTTACATTTTCCATCTTCTACTTCTAAATAATTTTCTTTATTTCTAAACATTATTATTATTATCAATCAATATTATAGTTTATTTGCCATTTTTTTTTCAATTTTTTATTTTTGGATATGCTAAATATATTTGTAATTGTAAAATTTCTCAAAACATCCATAATACATGAGATAAAAAATTATCTAAGATCTTATATTCGATGGAAATTTTTTAATGATTTCAATTATCAATTCATGCAATATTCTTATATATTAATATTCATGTATGAATGGGCAACTGATTCTAAAAATAAAAGAAAATTAGCGGCTCATTCAGATCTGCGATTATGTTATTTAATTATTTTCAATTATGAGTTTCCATTATGAGTTTCCATTTATAAATCCAAGCGCAGCCTCATACGTTGAAACTCATATATAAGTTTCAATGTATGAAATTGATGCGCGACTTCCTTCGTTGATTAATTGTAGTTATATGAATAACTATAATGAATCAATACTTGATACCAAAAATATTGAAAAAAAAAAATATTAATAGTACTACTTTATTTATAAAAGTATATACATATGAACGAATATTTTCAATTAAATAATTGTACATATAATGGAAATAAAATAATTTGCAATCGAATAGGTGCTTCCGATCTAACACATCAATTAGATGATTTTAATTGTGACATTCATGGTAATGAAAATTTTTCATGGTCTCGTTGTAATGGTATTACATGGACTAGAACTAAAATCCATGAAAATCTATTTGTATTTAATATTGATAAAAAAT
>Ga0206992_1039_pt1 | contig 27283 bp, 26 predicted proteins | sample Alteio_BWMinCont_6_FD_153267 | JGI IMG/M metagenome (GOLD analysis project Ga0206992, IMG submission 153267) | Enriched cells from forest soil in Barre Woods Harvard Forest LTER site, Petersham, Massachusetts, United States -... | ecosystem: Environmental > Terrestrial > Soil > Temperate forest >... | reverse complement strand
GTAAAGAAAATCAATCAGCAGGACATCATCGTCAATTGCGAATTGATCCAGACCATTGAGTTCTCTCACCACGCGGTCATTTCGCTGACCAGCGGCGAGAAGATCATCGTTGATGAAGGGCCGGAGGAGATCATCCGCAAGGTAATCGAATACAAACGCATGATCAACAGCCGCGGACTCGAAATTCGTTCGGGCAACGCAAAAATCGAAGCGATCTAGACGGATGAGGCGGGAGATATGGATTTAGCAACTATTCTCGGTATCGTAATCGCACTGGTCGGCATTCTGCTGGGCCAGGCCATTGAAGGCGGATCGATTCTGCAGATCCTGCAGCCGACCGCCGCCATGATCGTTTTTGGCGGAACCATTGGCGCCACCATGATCGGCTTTCCCCTGTCGGTCTTCAAGCAGGCCATCGCGGACCTGATACACCTCATCAAGGATCATGAACTGCAACCCAACGGCGTTATCGACGACATCGTGAAGTTCACCAACAAGGCGCGCCGCGAAGGCATCATTGCGCTCGAAAAGGACGCCCAGACGATCAGCGACGAATTCTTCAAGAAGGCCGTCATGATGGCCGTCGACGGCAGCGAGCCCAAAGAACTTCGACAGACCATGGAATGCGAGCTTACCTACATGGAAGAGCGCGGCGAACATTCCGCGAAGGTCCTTGAAGCGGCTGGAGGATATGCGCCGACCATCGGAATCATTGGGGCTGTACTCGGCCTGATCCAGGTCATGCAGCACCTCGATAACATCGACGAAGTCGGAAAGGGAATCGCAGTCGCGTTCGTCGCCACGATCTACGGCGTGGCCGCCGCGAACATCTTCCTGCTTCCGGCTGCCGGCAAGCTGAAGTTCAAACACCGCCAGGGCATGATTATCAAAGAGATGATGCTCGAGGGAGTTCTCGGAATTCTCGAAGGTCAGAACCCGCGCTTAATCGAAGGCAAGATGATGTCATTCCTCGAAGAGAAGTATCAGAAGATCAGGGAAGCATCGGGCAAGACCAAGGCGAAGGCAGCTTGATATGGCAAGGAAGAAGAAACACGCCGAACACGTCAACCATGAGCGCTGGCTGGTCTCGTACGCCGACTTTATCACCCTGCTGTTTGCGTTCTTCGTGGTGATGTTTGCGGCATCGAATTCCGACTCCAAGAAAGCGGGCCAGATTTCACAGGCAGTCCAGGTTGCGTTCCAGCAACTCGCGGTTTTCGATCCGGGCAGCAAGGCAGTTCCGCTGAACGGTTCGGGCAATGCGGTATCGGCGGGGTTCTCCGAGGCCGCCCTGATTGCTGCTGCCGCGAAAAAGGCGACGGGTGACATGGAGGGCGTCAAGCACCAGCTCGAGGATCTGCTCAAGGAAGAGGTGCAGAGCAGCCTCGTTCGGGTTACCCAGGACTCACGCGGCGTTACGGTCAGTCTGGCCGAAGCGGGCTTCTTCGATTCCGGTTCCGCCGCAGTCAAAGCGGCGGGTTTGCCGGTGCTTCAAAGGATTGCCGAAAAACTGAACCAACTTCCCGAGAATCTTCGGATCGAAGGTCACACCGACAACACCCCGATCCATACGGCACAATTCCCAAGCAATTGGGAACTGTCTACGGCGCGCGCCACCAACGTGCTGCAGTACCTGATCAACAGTGCCAAGGTCCCACCACAGCGGCTTTCCGCTGTCGGTTACGGCGAATATCGACCGATGGCGGCGAACGCCACCTCGGAAGGCCGTGCCGCCAACCGTCGTGTCGACCTCGTAATCATCGGGGCCATCGCGCAGAAGCTCGAACCCGTAGAGCCCGCTCCCGCCGTTCCGGCCGTTCCGGCCGCTCCCGCCGCGAAAGATCCTGCCAAGTAAGTTTTTGGTCGCCAAATTGCATGGCCGGAGGCATGAGCACTGGCATAACCCTCTGCATGATCGTGAAGAATGAACAGAGATGGATCGAAGGATGCCTCAACAGTGTCAAATCCATAGTCGACGACATCATTATTGTTGACACTGGATCCACTGACGCGACGATCGAGCTGGCAAAGCCTTTCAATCCAACCATCTTCAACTACACCTGGCGCAACGACTTCTCGGACGCCCGCAACGTCGGTCTCAATGCCGCCAAGACCCCCTGGATCATGATGATGGATGCGGACGAACGCATTGCCAGCCGCGATCTGCCCATCCTGGTTGCAGCAACCCGCAAGGACTGCACCGGGTTTGAGCTGATGTGGCGGAATTACGGCTTTAATCCGGCAATCGATGGATGGACCGTCAATACGAGCGACTATGAGGAGGGGAAGGAGTTCCCGGGCTACGCCCAGGATCCAATGCTCCGCATCTACCGCAACCATCCGTTGCTCAAGTATCAAGGAGTGGTTCACGAATATATACCCTGGAAGAAGCACTTTCCGGATGGACGCGTCGACGTGTTGCCCGCCGTAATTCACCACTACGGTCGTGCACTGAGTCCGAAGCGAATGGCGGAAAAAGGCGAAATGTACCTGCAGTTGGGCTATGCCAAGATCAAGCAGTATCCGCACAAGTGGGAGCCCTACTTCGAACTCGGCATCCAGCTTCAGGAGTTTAACCGCCACGCCGAAGCCCTTCCGCACCTCGAGAAGGCGTATGAACTTTCCAACAAGGGAACGAAGAGTGGATTGTTGTTGTTCTATATCGGCATCGCAAAAAAGCATCTCGGCGACCTGCCCGGAGGCATTGCGACTTTGAAGCGCGCCCTCGAAACCGGCTACGATACAACATCCGTACGGTTGACGCTTGGTAACCTTTATTCTTCGCAGGGGGATATCAAACAAGCCAAGGTTCAGTACGGCCTGGCGCAGTCGGCGGATCCGAAGAATTCGCTGCTCCTGCTGAATCAGGGATTATTGCTCCGCGACCAGGGCGATTTAGCCGGCGCCGAGCGCATGTTCAGTGAAGCGCTCGAGGTGAACCCGGCCTACAGCCTTCCTGCCGTCGAGCTTGCCGCGTTGCGCACTCGGCAGAATCGGCGGCTGGAAGCCGTCGACATTCTCGAAAAGGTCATCAAGCGCGATCCCTCGTGCGATCTCGCCCGTCGAGGACTTGCGCTGCTATACATTCAGAGCGAACGACCGAATGAGGCGATCGAGATTCTCAAGGATGCAAAGGACGATTCGATCGTGGAAACTCTCCGCGGCGCGGCATACCTGAACTCCGGACAGTTCGACCTTGCGCGCACGATCTTCGAAAGTGTGCTGAAGCGCGACCGCACTCTCATCGATGCTCGGATCAATCTTGGAAACCTCTATGCCAGGATGGGAGACTTCACCAAAGCCGCGCGTCACGTCCTGCTGGCCTACAACCAAACGCAGGATCGCTCGCTGATGGAACTTGCCGAACGCTTTCAGCAAATGGCGACCGCTTAATACAGGTAATGCCGGAGACGGTTTCGGCCGATTCCTTAAGACATGGAAGTAGCGAGACAAGACGAGAAGGCGCAATCGAACGAGGTCCTGGTTGCCCGGCAGCCGATTTGCGCGGCGAACCAGAAGACGCTGGGTTACGAGTTGCTGTTTCGCAGCTCGCTCGAGAACCGCGCCATCATCGACGATCCAGACCTGGCGACGGCCCAGGTAATCGTCAACTCGTTCATGGAAATCGGACTGGACAAGATTGTCGGTCCATCGCTGGCCTTCATCAACGTTACCCGCGAGTTCATCCTCGGCAATCACTGCAGATCCCTGCCCTCGGACAGAGTGGTCTTCGAGATTCTCGAGAACACGATTCCTGACCGCGAGTTGATGAATGCGTTGACGGCGCTTTCAGCATCCGGCTATCGTTTCGCACTCGATGACTACGACTTTGGTTCCCAAACGCGGCCACTGATTCCATTCTGCGATTTTGTCAAAGTGGACTTGCGGGCGGTTCAAAGAGCTGATGTCGAAGACCAGTTGAAATCGCTGGCAAACGTCAAGCTTCTTGCCGAAAAGGTCGAGACCCTGGAAGAGTATGACTTCTGCAAGCGCGTCGGATTCGACTACTTCCAGGGCTACTATTTCTCCAAGCCGAACATCATCCAGGGAACGAAAATCCCGACCAACAAGGTCTCCGTGTTCCGCCTGCTGGCCAAGCTGAGAGACCCCGAGGTCAGTCCTCGCGATCTTGAAGCCATCGTCGGCCAGGATATCTCTCTGAGCTACAAATTGCTGCGTTACATCAACTCGGCGTATCTCGGATTGAAAAAGAAGGTGGAGTCGGTCGGACATGCCGTTCGCATGGTCGGAACCGAACACATCCGCTTGCTTGCCAGCTTGATCATGCTCACGAGCATGGACGGCAAGCCCCGCGAACTGGTGGTCCTCAGTCTTATTCGAGCGAAAATGTGCGAGTTGTTGGCGATGCGTCTGGGGCTGCCCAATCAGGACGCCTTCTTCACCGTCGGCTTGTTTTCAGCGCTCGATGCATTCCTCGATTGTTCGATGAACGATGCCCTGGACAAGCTGCCGCTGTCCGACGAAATCAAGCGGGCGCTCACTGATGGGGCCGGACCGCTGGGCGAGATCCTGCAGACCGTACTCTCCTACGAGCACCTGGGTTCGGATCCCAGCGAGATCAAACTCAATCCTTCCTCCATGCGATCGGCATACATGGAGTCGGTGTGCTGGGGCGATCAACTGATGACTACCCTGGCTGCCTGAAGCTTACTCGCGTCCGTGCAGTTTGTCCGAGACGCGCTCGACCTCGCGCATCACGCGCAACATATTCAAACCGACAATCTTGTTAACGTCATCGGCACTGTAGTTACGGCGCAGCAGTTCTGGCGTCAGGTCCGGGAACTTTGCGACCTCGCCTGAACCCGACGCGATGCCGATGTGATCGATCCCTGCGACTGTGCGGATGCGGTCGATTTCATCCAATGCGCCCGTTGTCATCGGAACCATGACGATGCCGCCATTCTCGCGAACCTTTCGCAAGGTTTCGTCGGGCAGTAGCGGACAGCCTCCGCCACGCGAGAAGATGACCGGCGCCTTAGTGACCCGCAGAATGTCGAGCGTGGCTTGATTCGAAGCGCGCGATAGATCCACCAGCATGCCCAGCCAATTCATCTCGTTCACCACGCTGGCGCCAAAAGGGTCCAGGCCTGCGTTCGCGGAAGTGGTTTCGCAGCTCGCGGTCTCAGGAGTCATTGATCGGACGCCAAGCTTGTAAAGCGCCCGTAAAACACTCAACGACCGATCAATCGATTGTCCGCCATCGACCCCCAACAGGGCGGCGATCTTTCCTGCCTTGAAAATATGTTCAATGTCGTCCGCCGTGGTTGCGCGCTCATATGTGGCCGGTTCCCGCGTCATTATCTGGTCGAACAGGTCGAATTGCTCGAGCACCGCCCGCAGCGCCTCGGGTCCGGGCATCGACGGGGGTATCGTCAATGACCAGAATTGGGCGCCGACCTGTCCCGCTCTCGAACGCGCAGTATCGGCTTGCCGGGGGAGGCTATAGTGGCCGTCAATCAAGGGGATTTCCCGCTGACTCATGAGGACGAGGAGAATACCAGTCAATAATGTGACTCTCATGGCAGCGCAGCGATCAAGGCTGAATCGCGGTTAAAACTCTGAAAACAAAGTCGATATAATAAACAAGGACGTCAAACCCGGCCGAAGCCGTGTTTGACGCCCTTTAAGAAGCAGGAGGATTTCCTGCTTATTTGCACATACTGTTCATTTTCAGGTCGGTGACCGTCATGGATCCATCTTTTGCCATGGTTCCGGTCAAGGTCACGTTGTGATTCTTGGCATGCACGTCCAATTTGAGGGCGGCGTCGCCAGTCACGGTCGTTTCCTTACCCTTGTCGTCTTTGATCACGAAATGGGTAGCGTCCGCGCCCTTGTTCAGGCAACCGGTAACGGACGTTGGACCCGCATCCATCTTCTTATCCATTTTGCCGCCCGCCTTTTTGTCCTGGCCAGCAAGCATAAAAGGCATCATCAGGGCCACTAACACTGCAACAACAAACACTAATCTCCGATTCATGCAACCTCCTGGGTTTAGAGTCGGGCGAAGTTTACCACGACCCGGCCAAAAAACAGCCCCAGAATTTATCTCCTGAAAAGGAGGCGTCTGGGGGGCGTATTCCGAACATTTTCTATAGTATGATCAGGATCGAATGGGAAACGCAACGCCCTTGCTTTCGGGTTGTAATATCCTGCTCGTCGAAGACGACTCGGATACGCGTCAGATGATGAAATTTGTCTTCGAGCAGAGCGGCGCCACCGTCGCCGCTGCCGACAGTGTGCCAGCCGCCCTTGAAGCATTTCGATTCCGCATTCCCGATGTTGTTGTAGCCGACATCGGCATGCCAGGGCTGAACGGATTTGCCCTCATTGCCGAAGTGGTCAAGCTCAATGCCGAACAGCGAATCCACATCCCCGCCGTCGCCGTAACCGCATTTTCCAGTCCACAGGATAAAGCCCGCGCCCTCGATGCCGGGTTTGAGCGGTACGTCACCAAGCCCTTCGATCCCCTGGAACTGATCCAGGCCGTTTCCGAGCTTCGCAGCAATCCAGGCTGAAGCTTGGAGCCCAACAAGAATATTCATGTTTCGCCCGCCGTCCTCGACGCCGCAAGGAAGAGCGGAGAAGACCTGCTGCGGGACTTGCGAACGGCTGCTGGCGGTCTGACGCAAGCCGAGGCCGAGGAGCGTGAGCGCACCGCAGGTCCCAACGAGGTCGCGCAGGAGCGTCGACAAGGCTGGCCGGTCCGCCTTCTGAAGATCGTCCGCAACCCGCTGGTGATTTTGCTCGCCCTTCTATCCTCTGTTTCGTTCGCCACGGGCGACGCGCGCGCCGGAACCGTCATGGCGGGCATGGTGGCGCTCAGCGTCACTCTGCGTTTCCTGCAGGAGGCCCGGGCAGACGCTGCAGCGGCGAAGCTCAAAGCCATGATTCACGTGACGGCGACCGTCATTCGGGCCGGCGTCGCGAGGGAAATGCCATTGCGCGACCTGGTGCCTGGCGACATTATCAAGCTGTCTGCCGGTGACATGATTCCGGGCGATGTGCGGGTGCTCTCGTCCAAGGACCTTTTTGTGAGCCAGGGGAGCCTGACGGGAGAATCGCTCCCGGTGGAAAAGTTCCACGATCCCGCGACCGGCGTTGCTACCGCACCCACTGAGCTCAGCAACATTTGCTTCATGGGCACCAGCGTCCAGAGCGGTACTGCGACCGCCGTAGTGGTTACGACCGGGGTCAACACTTATTTCGGCAGCATGGCGGGTTCGATCGCGGCGGAGCCGGCGCCGACCAGTTTCGATTTGGGACTCAACCGCTTCACCTGGCTCATGATCCAACTCATGGCGGTCATGGTTCCCCTGGTTTTCCTCATCAACGGTTTTACAAAGCACGATTGGAGAGGCGCCTTCTTCTTCGCAATGGCCGTCGCTGTCGGACTTACGCCGGAGATGCTGCCCATGATCGTCTCGGTTTGTCTTTCCAAGGGCGCGCTGGCCATGAGCCGCAAAAAGGTGATCGTGAAGCGGCTGAACGCCATCCAGAACTTCGGAGGGATGGACGTGCTGTGCACCGACAAGACTGGCACGCTTACCGAAGACCGCGTTGTCCTTCAGCGGCACTGCAACGTCGCCGGCAGGGAAACCGAGGAAGTGCTGCTGGACGGTTACCTCATCAGCAATTTCCAGACCGGCCTCAGGAACCTGCTGGACCGGGCGATCCTGGACAGCCCCGACTTTCACGCGCAAGAAGCGGTGGCAAAGTATAAGAAGCTGGACGAAATCCCTTTCGACTTCACGCGGCGCATGATGTCCGTATTGGTCGAAGATCCTGAAGGTAAGTCAATCCTGCTCACCAAAGGGGCTCCGGAAGAAATCTTCCACCAGTGCTCTCACTTTGAATTGGACGGCAAGGTGTCGCCGATGGATCCCAACCTGATTGTCGGGCTGAAGGACGAGTACGCCAGCCTCAGCAACGATGGATTCCGCGTCCTGGCAGTGGCAACCAAGGAGCTGCAGGGGAAGCGGATCTGCGCAAAGGACGATGAACGCGACCTCGTGCTGAAAGGCTATGTGGCTTTTCTCGATCCGCCCAAGAGCAGCGCGGGCCGCGCTCTCGAGGCGCTTCATAAGCATGGCGTCTCGGTCAAGATTCTCACCGGAGATAACCAGCTCATCAGCCGAAAGGTGTGCAGGGACGTGGGACTCTCCGCCGATCCCATGCTTCTGGGCGGCGACGTGGAGAAAATGTCCGATCCGGAACTGGCCGAGGCTGCGGAGAAGACAACCCTTTTTGCCCGCCTCTCTCCAGATCACAAACAAAGGGTCATTCGCGCTCTTCGAGGAAAAGGACACGTCGTCGGTTTCCTCGGCGACGGAATTAACGATGCCCCCGCTCTTCGCGCCGCAGATATCGGCATCTCGGTGGATACGGCGACGGATATTGCCAAGGAGTCGGCGGACCTGATCCTTCTGGAGAAGGATCTTATGGTCCTGGAAGGAGGCGTGACCGAGGGCCGCAAGGTCTTTGCGAACATTCTCAAATACATCCGGATGGGAGCAAGTTCCAATTTCGGCAACATGTTCAGCGTTCTGGGGGCGAGCGCCTTCCTCCCTTTTATTCCCATGGCCCCGATCCAGGTACTGACCAACAATCTCCTCTACGATTTTTCACAGGTGCCGATCCCCGTAGACGCCGTGGACGACGAGCAGGTCGCTCGACCACGTCCCTGGAATATTGACGAAATCAGACGATTTATCCTTTTCATCGGCCCGATCAGTTCGATCTTCGACTACACGACGTTCTTTGTCATGCTGTGGGTCTTCAACTGCTGGGACCCCTCCCGCGCATCGCTGTTTCAGACCGGCTGGTTCGTCGAGTCGCTGATGACGCAGACGCTCATCATCCACGTGATTCGCACGAACAGGATTCCCTTCATACAGAGCCGGGCAAGCTGGCCTTTGACGGTCACATCGGTATCGATCATGGCGTTCGGAATGTGGTTGCCATACTCCCCACTGGCTTCCTCGCTGGGCCTTGTGCACCTGCCGCGGATGTACTGGCCTATCCTGCTGCTGACACTTTTGAGTTATGTCTGCCTTACGCAAGCGATCAAAGTCTGGTTGCTGCGCAAGAAATGGATTTAAACTTAGGCCCAGAGGTCTCTATGAAAATCTTTTTGTCATCGATCATTCTTTTGGCAATTCTCGCCGTTCCCTGCGTGGCTCAAAACCATGATCCATTCCAAGGCCAGATTCCCGGCCAGGAAACCTGGTTCGGAACTTTCTCCATCATTGCCTTCGATCCTGCAACGAATCAGTTGGGTGTCGGGGTGCAGTCGCGCGCATTTGGCGCCGGAGCGATTGTCCCGTGGGTCGAAGCCGGAGTTGGCGCGGTGGCCACTCAGGCGGCTGCAAACCGGACCTATGGTCCCAAGGCCATCGAACTATTGAAACAAGGACTGAGTCCGGAAGAGGTTGTGAAGCGGATTACAGACGAGGATCCAGGCCGCGATACACGTCAGGTCTCGGTGCTCGACGTTAAAGGCCGTATGGCCTCCTATACCGGCAAGCGCGTCATCGATCGGGATAACGACCCGAAGGATCACGTTCACTTTGGCGACTTTGCCGGTTCCATCCATGGCAAGAATTACTCGGTGCAGGGCAACACGCTGGCCAGCGAAGACGTTTTGAAGGCGATGGCGGCCGCTTGGGAAAACACCAAGGGCGAGATGGCCGAACGGTTGTTGGCTGCGATCGAGGCCGGGCAGTCCAAGGGCGGCGACAGTCGCGGGATGCAATCCGGCGGAATCATCGTCGTGCAGCCGGTGAAGGACCTGACTGCATCGCTGCAAGGGGATCGCGTGGTGGAAATCCGCGTCGATGATGCGGAGAATCCGTTCAAGGAACTGCGCCGTATCCTTAATGTTCGGATGAGCGGGAATCACACGACCGCAGCCGCCCAACTCGCCAAAGACGGAAAACTCAAAGAAGCCATCGCCGAGCAGAAGGTCGCTCTCGACATGAATCCGAAGAACGAGCAGATCAGCTATAACCTCGCCGTCTATTACGCGCGGGTTGGCGATTTCAAGAATTCGCTCGCATCCTTGACGGTTGCGGTGCATAAGCAGCCGCGTCTCAAGATGGACGTCGCCGAGGAAACCGCGTTCGACAAAATGAAAGGGATGGCCGACTTCAAACGACTGATGCAGAAATAGCGATGCTGGAACTGCGTCCCAATTGCGAATGCTGCGATAAGGATCTGCCGCCCGATTCGCCGGAAGCCATGATCTGCTCGTTCGAGTGCACCTTTTGCCGGGATTGTGTCGGTCGTGTGCTCAAAGGCGTCTGCCCGAATTGCGGCGGCAATCTCGTGCCGCGGCCAATCCGTCCTGCCCGCTCGCTTCCGAAATACCCCGCCTCAGATCGGCGCATCCTGAAACCAGCCGGCTGTTAAACCCGAAACACGAGCGTTTTGAGTTCCTATTCGGATTTGGGAGTTCCCATTCGGATTTGGGAGTTCCCATCCGGATTTGGGAGTTCCCATCCGGATTTGGGAGTTCCTATTCGGATTTGGGAGTTCCTATTCGGATTTGGGAGTTCCCATTCGGATTTGGGAGTTCTCATTCGGATTTGGGAGTTCCCATTCGGATTTGGGAGTTCCCATTCGGATTTGGGAGTTCCCATTCGGATTTGGGAGTTCCTATTCGGATTTGGGAGTTCCCATTCGGATTTGGGAGTTCCCATTCGGATTTGGGAGTTCTCATTCGGATTTGGGAGTTCTCATTCGGATTTGGGAGTTCCCATTCGGATTTGGGAGTTCCTATTCGGATTTGGGAGTTCCCATTCGGATTTGGGAGTTCCTATTCGGATTTGGGAGTTCCCATTCGGATTTGGGAGTTCCCATGGTGCAGTCCGGAGAGATAGGTAACAAATATTACCGGAGACATAGGTAACACAAATTGCATTACTTCTCCCTGGATGGCGGAGAGATTCGTTGATGAGACTCCTCCGGTGATATGGGTGTGAACTTCATTGTCTGATCATCGAGGAACCCGAGATCGAGATCCATGAAATTGATCCTCCAAAGGCCGTCTTCTTCTTCCTCGAAACCGATGGTTTGATCGGCCAACGCTGCGCTTATAAAGAAGCTCTTTCCGTCACGGAAGCAGACTGAACCACTTGCATAAACCTGTCGGACCAAGTCGTGATTGGGATAAGACGGTTCGGGCAAGCGACTCGGATAGCGTTTCAACGATGGTTTATAGACGTCGGCCGGACATTTCATTTTCAACGCCTCATGAGGTCGACGCTCGTTAAAGTCCTCACGGAATCGATCGAGCTGCTCTTGTTGCGCCAGTAAGTTCTTCGACAGTCTGGGACGAATGTCTTCTTTGAGGGTCCGATGCATGCGCTCATGTCGTCCGTTTTGCTGGGGCTTCCCGGGTTCGATACGTTCGACTTGGATTCCCAGGCGCATCCACCAGACCGACAGTGAACTGAGCCCCTGCACCGAACGCGAAGAGAACGGAACGCCGTTATCTGTGCGAAGCCGCGTCGGCAAGCCATATTCTCTGAAGATCCATTCGAAGCCCTGTTGGGCACTCTCCGACTGGGTGCTCTCCATCGCTTCACAGCCGAGCAGATAGCGGGTATGAAAGTCGGTGACCGTCAGGGGATAACAGTATTTGGCATTCCCCATGCGGAACTGCCCCTTAAAGTCGGCGCACCAGAGCTGGTTGGGAGCCTGAATATCCTGTTCTCGAAGCGTCGGGTAGGCATGGTAGCGTCGCCGTTTGCTCCGCTTTTGGACCAGGCCGTAGCGATCCAGGAGATCGTGAATGGTGCTCCGGACCGGGACCTCCATCTCCGGATGCCGGCGTCGGAGTACCTCATGGATCTTGGCTGCCCCCCAAGTCGGCTGGTCTCGCTTCAAGTCCAAAATGGCCGTTTGAATCCCTGCAGAAATCTGCCGAGCCAGCCTTTTGGGCCGTCGAGAGACGTCGTAAAGCCCATGAGGTCCGCGTTCCTCGTAGCGTCGTTCAAACTTGTACCCGGTCTTGCGCGATATCTCGAACTCTCGGCACAGATCCGTCATCCGTTCACCCGCCTTCAGACGGGCCACAAACTCCATCCGTTCATTCACTGCCGTAACCTCTTTCCAGGGCATGGCCATCCTCCACACCCTCAAAAGTGTTACCTATGTCTCCGGTAATATTTGTTACCTATCTCTCCGACTGCACAGCTGCCAGGTCTTTCGCTCTGCCCGCACGCTTCTTGATGGCGAGAATTTCGCGAAGGTGCAGGAAGTGAAATGTTCGCCCCTCAAATTCCAGAGAAATGCTTGCCGGCAAAAGGTCTTCATAGCCTCGACCTGCGTCGATCGTTCCCAAGCAATCGAAATCCCCAAAACGAGTTTGTAACAGGATGTGTCCCGGCCCAAGCAGGTGCGTTTCGTTTGGCCGGAGGCGGCGCGGATCGCTGCGGGCGATCGCGTCCACATCCGCGAGCACGCGAAGGAGACGCTCGACATTTTGAGGAGTTCTGCGATGGACGATGTCGAGGTCCATGGTGGTCAGGGGCACCCCTTGCAGTATCGCCGACACCATGCCAACGCCGATAAACTCGACTCCCTCGTCAGCGAGGCGCAACAGTATCTGGTGATATTGAGGTTCGACGTAGTCCACGACGGATCCTCGCAGTGGAGGCCAGGAAAGCCTCGACCGCTTTCAATCTCTCAAACGGACTGAGTGCCAGACTCCTTCGAATCTGCGAGCGGTCTACACCGTTGGAATCCATCTCCGGCATTGGAAAAGGTTCGCCGGAAGGCGTTTCGGACTTGTCCATCCGTTCGATTCTCACAAGGCACAGTCTAACATGAAGCAATTTTAGACTGACTCTGACAGGGAACAGCAGTTCGGTAAGAAAGATCTGCAGGACAGGTAATCGGCCATGGTCTCTAAGTTGTTGAAAGGGAAATGAGCCGTGGAGGAATCGAACCTCCAACCTACTGATTAAGAGTGTGAAAAAAGTGGATTGTCATGAACTTAGCTGAAACGGAAAGAAACCGCCCTACACACTGAAACCCATGCCTGCATTGCGTTTCAGCCGTTTCTGTAAATTCCATCTCGTTTCACCACATTTCGTCCGCCGGTTGCCCCAGCGGTGCCCCAGAAATTATCCTGAGGTCATTGGTCTTCGAGTTGCTCTTCAAAATTGCAGCCGAAAAGGAACCCCATGGCAAGGATACATCTCAACGCAAGAAAAGTGGAAGCACTGGAGCCCGGGCGTAAGCGCATCCAGGTCTTCGATAAGAGTCAACCAAACCTCGCGCTGCGTATTGCGCCCTCCGGTGTGAAATCGTGGTCGGTTGTGTACAAGTGGAATGGCCGGATGAAGCGTTTCACGCTCGGAACATATCCGGCAGTATCGCTGGCTGACGCGCGTGGCCGCGCATTCGAAGCTTTGCGCGACGTGGCCCGCGGCGACGATCCGCAGGCAGTAAAGATTACTGCGCGCGAAGCGGGAACGTTTGCCGAACTCGCCGAACAGTACATGCAGGAATGGTCCAAAATAACCAAAAGGTCGTGGCGCGAGGATCAGCGAGAGTTCGATGTCTATCTTTTGCCGAAGTGGAACCACGTCAAAGCATCCGCAATCACAATCGATGACGTCGAATTGCTGCTTGAACAACTGGCCTTGCGCGCACCGATCCAGGCGAATCGAGTCCGGGCGCTGATCAGGCACGTATATGCGTGGGCGCTTGCGCGACGAACAAGGCGAAAAAAGTTTGCCCTCGAAAATAATCCCTGCGCATTTGTTCCGAAGCTCGCAAGAGAGCGCTCGCGAGACCGCGTCTACTCGGATGACGAGCTTAAGGGGCTCTGGAAGGCATTCGAATCGATCGGAGTCGTTGGTGACCTTTTTAAGCTCCAGTTATTAACCGCGGCTCGGCCTGGTGAAGTGTCCGAGATGGAGTGGGGTGAACTTGACCTCACGCGCGCGATATGGACCCAGCCGAGTGCGAGAACGAAGAACCGTAAAGTTCATGTAGTTCCGCTTTGTCCAACTTCCGTGCGAATTCTCGAAGGGTTGCAGCAACACCAAGCTGGCCTGAAGAATCCCGGCAAACGCAATTCCCGTTTCGTCTTTCACAATCCGCGCAATCCCGATACCGCCATCACGTGGTTGCAAAAGGCAGGTGAGCGCGTCCGCGAAGGGTCAAAAGTCGAAGACTTCCGTCCGCACGATCTGCGACGTACCTGCGCAACGCGACTGGCCGAAATGGGGGTGCCGGACGCCGTGTTGAAGATGATTCTCAATCACAGTCTCGGCGGCGACATCACAGGCGTGTACAACCAGTATAAGTATTTCGAAGAGCGCAAGCAGGCCCTCGACGCCTGGGCGAGACGGCTGCTCGTAATTGTTAGTGATCTGAAGGCTGCCGTCGGATCTGCTGACAATTAACGGCCTTGCCCTCGGACAGGTTCGGTTGCAGATGATTAGCGATTCGCTGCTTTAGGCCGATTGCCCTTTCGCTGGGCGACCATTCATCATTGGATCAATATTGTTGGCGTGTTGGATGGCCCAGTTTAGCCACTGCTCGAATTCGCAGCCGTTCGAAATGCTTCCGCCCCGTTGAATGAACTCTTCTCGCACAGCTTGCACATAGTTTCGAATTCGTTGCGCTTTGTACCACGCATCGACATCCCGTTCGAGCTTCTGAATTTTCTCCTGCTCTTCCCGTTCACGTTTTTCTTTCTCTTTCCGCAGACGCTCCTGCTCTTCCCTATCCATCTGCTGGCGGAGACGTTCCAGGCGCTCGGCCCTGAACTTTGAAGCAATGTTGATGATGGTGGTCATGAAGCTATTGAGGCATTCCTCAACTTTCTGATTGGCTCCGTCTGTCCAAGATGTGCGTATTCCGTGAGTACCGTACGAGTTGATCTGTAGCGCGAGTTTCCCCGACGGGATGCAGTCGTACTCTGGCCTTGGATATTTCCAAGGGTTTTTCAATTTGTCTTTCTTCTGTTGCTCGGTCAATTCGCGTTCGTGTCTTTCCAAGAGTTCGCGAAGTTCAATTTGGATCGTCTCTCCAAACACGGAGACCTGTGTTTTCGGCGGACTGTCTTTCGTGATCGTCAGAAGAAATCCGCGCTGGTCCAGTGCTTTGATCAGGCTGTCCAATATCCGCAGCGACCGGTCTACACTCCCACGGCTCACATGAACGTCGAGGCACCCTGTTTGATTGAGAATGAGGATGTCATTGTCATTTCGTTCTGCCTCTCTCAGGACTTGAATGGTGCTGGAGATTAAGGCGTGAGGTGCAGAAAGCGATTGAGCGACAGTGATGCGGTTGCCGGGTGCCTTTTCAAAGGCGATTCGGTTCTGCAGTTCCTGCTGGTGTTCTGATCGTATCGGAATCTCCGGCTCTCTCCATTTTTCCACAACGATTTGTTCAGGTCCGTCTGCCGCAGGCAACGGTGGTCGCTTTACGTCTTTACCGAACTGTAGCTTTGCCCAGTACCCGAGCGGCGGGAGTGGGACATTTAGTTTTTTGCACATCTTTCGGATAGCGACATCTGAAACACCATATTTCTTCGCGACCTTTGTGGCAGGCTCAGCCCAGATTTCCTCGTACAGTTTGTTCCTGCTATAGACCACTCTTTCCCACGGCATAGCGGTTACTCCTTTCCCGCGGCAGCGGCTCGCCTTTTCGGTCCGATCATTTCCGACAGAAGATCGTCGGCCTTTTCACTTGCGCCCAGGCTTTTCAGTTCCTGCGCAGCTCTCTCCAAAAGAGATCGGAGTCTTTGAATTTCGGTGGTTCGTTGGCGCTCGATTCCGCCAACTTTTTGCCACATCGCGGCAAACGTGCTCTCAACCCGCCTCCGTAGCTCGTCGAGCGACAGTTGCACTTCATGATCTTTGGCTGCGGCTTTCGTCCATTTTTTGGCAAGTGCCCAGCCCGCGCGCCACTTGTTAACGAGGTCAACCGTCGTTCCTCTGTATTCGCGGCGGCAATCCTCTTCCCAGCGGAATTCCTCGGACATGACTGAAATGTTGACGCTGTCCGGTTCAGCGGCGGCAAAGGCTTGTGCAAGCTTGAGCGAAGTTCGGAATGGAAGGTGGAGCTTACCAGTTCGATCGATGAAGCCCAGGGGATCAAGTTCTACCGGCTCCCATTCGAGGCCAGTCCGCATAAGGACTCGTCTCGCGGCCTCGACGGAAATCTCTAGGTGCCCAGCGCCACGTTCACCGTCGTGGAAAAACAACTCTTCGCCGGTTGCTCTTAATACCGTATCGACCGCTTGGGTAACGGGATCATCTGGCCCCTTCCACTCAGCCGACGAAGCCTCAATAAGCTCGTGCATTCGTTTCTCATCTTCCAGGAACCCTTCTGCCTCGGCCCAGGGAACAATAATGTTTGTGGATTTGATGAAATCGACAAGCCCGGCATTTGGACCGTCCATAAAGCGCACTTTCCACTTACCGGTTCTGGCCTTTTCCACAATTTCAACACTCATGAATGGCGATCCCCGCCGCTGCGGATATTCACGATATGCGAACCGTTCGCCAACCTCGACTCGATTAGAATCCATCTGCCCCTCCTGACTTTTAATCTGCCAAGTGAAGCAGGTAGTTTTCTTGTTTGAAGGTAGTTCGTCAATCAGGACGAGAGCGCAGATGCGAACGCCGGAAGCTGTATTTGAACCTGGAGGGCTATCTGCAAAATCCGACGTAGTAGTCCATCCTGGAGGGGCGGCTTAACCCCAGGGGTTAAGGCAAAGAAGATTTTCGGAAATCATCGGCTCGCTTTGGGCGGGGTGGCGCCTTCAATCTCAGGATGGGCATTCCGAAGGTCGCGCAACTCATGGCGGTTAAGCTGCTTCTTTCGGATTAGTTCCAGAACCGGCGGTCCCGCAATGTCGAGACGAACAAATTTCTGGTAATACCAGACGCCGACGATTTTCCGGTATTCCTCGTTTTCGCCGATCTCAATTCGATCCACCGGCTCGACGACCTGTTTCAGTCGCGATCTTGAAATTTGAGCTTTGTAACATAGCAACCTCGTGCGCGGATGAACGTACAAGCCCGAAACCTCGACATCTCGATAGAAATATCGTGGCCTGGCAAACACCCTGCCCTCGCGTTCAAAGCAGTTGATCTCCACTTCCCACTTGATGTGCATCCACAGATGATCGCCGTGCAATCCGTTTGGAATCGCTTTGCGAATCTCGCTGTAAACCTTATCCCAAGGCCGACCCACCTGTCCCTGGAGATATCTCCGTAACGGGGCGAGGAAGTCGCTGAACTCTTTCCAATTCGTTGAGTATTGTCGGCGGCGCGCCGATGAAACGAACGTTGCGCCCTCGTAGTCTGCCGCTACACGACATCCCCACTTCCGGCTTCGGTTACTGTGTCCATGACGAGGCCGTTCCGTAACAACCTTATGCATATCTGAACGCACAAATTCCCCCTTCGAAGTTTTTGGGAAGTATCCTGATAGCACTTCGTCTGCCATTTTGTCCTTCGAACCTAACTTGTTGAAATCCAGATCCTGAGGGTTGATATGTGTATCGAGCGGGACTCTCAGAGACATGAGATTTTGAAGTTGCACTCCCAGAATTTGGAGAAGAGCGTGATTGACAGGAGCTCCGAAATCTCTTCATCCTTATGGCATGATCGGGCCTGAAGAACGTTACACCGATGAGAAATGCGATAGCTTGTTTGTGGCCCTCTTTCCGAATGGACTCGCCGGGGAGGATGTCTTGGCGGAAATTGCGCCGGAAGGATGGTCACGTTCGACGCTGCGCTTCGTTTTCCATCCCACACTGGATCAGGCCCACCACTGGGAATCGGTCCAATTGCATCGCAATCTACAGTCGTGGCCCTTGAGAGATAAGAGCCGTCCCCAGGAACCAGAACCGACGTTGGAAGAAGTAGCAGCGGAACACCAAGATAGTCCGATCGAAATCGATCGTGAGGCGCGCGTGAACTGGTCGGCAAATGTTTGTGGGACATTTTTTCTGATGAACATGACGTCGTTGCTTTGGACAGCCGCCTCGTGCACCTTGGTTCGTTTCGAGGTGCCGCCGGATTCATTGCCGAGTTACTAAATCGCGAGACTGGCCAGTGTAAGTACGATTACATGGATTTTTACATGGGTACGATTTGGGTGTCACAGCGAGCCGATTTAACTCCGGTTTACGAAATGATTTTTCGACGGATCAAAGAAAGGCTCTTGAGTTGGCGGTATCGTTTTCCGGAAGTGGGTTTGGTCGAATTTCACTCATCCGATAAGCCGGATGGTGCCAGGACGCTGAGAATGGACAAGGTCAAAGCCGAGTTGAGAAAGATCCATCGCCAAGGGATCGAAGACGCCAAACAACAGCCGGTGCCGACAACCGTGCTGGCATACCAATGTGTTTATGGGAGTTCTCCACATGGGTGGCCACCGTGGGAGTTTGACAAGTGCGAAGATTGAGGAACCGGTTTACCTTGGATACAAAGGATTTGCCCACCGGGCGTGTCCAAAATATAGGCAAAACTCAGAGTCCCAGCTTTTGATATAATATTGCGTTGATTTGATGGTATCCAATTAATGACAGATATAATATGCGAAATGCATATCGAGTATGGCTATAATTGGAGAATATCCAATGAACGCCCATCAGAATATAAAGCGCTCAGACGTCGGCATAGAACTTGTCCGGCTCCTGGCAGCTGAAGGTCATCGCATTTTCTCCATAGAGGAAGCGCGCCGATTCAGTCCTCAAGTGGGGCTTCGTGAATCGTACTTGCCGGAGTCCTTGTACCATCTCCGCCGCACCGGATGGCTCACTCCTCTGCGCCGTGGTTTGTATGCGATTTCCTCGACGGTGCCGGGCGTCACCCCAACTCACGAGTTTGAGATCGCAATGGCGCTGGTCAATCCTGCCGCTATTAGCCACTGGTCCGCCCTCCATCATCATGGACTCACGGAGCAGGCACCCCGAACCATCTTTGTTCTGACTACATCTGAAACTTCGATTCCTCACGTGCGAATCGCGAAGGAGGGGCAGGTCGAGAACGGCTATCGTGTGGCGGGGATGGTCTACCAGTTTATTCAAGTTAAGCCGGAGCGTTTCTTCGGCACAGAGAAGGTGTGGATCGGAGACGCACGGGTAACCATCACCGACCCCGAGCGTACGTTGCTCGACGGTTTATCCATGCCACAATACTGCGGCGATTTCGCAGAAGTTTTGCACGCCTTTGAGCTACGCGGCAATCATCTGGATCTCAAGCGCATCGTCGAGTATGCCCTCCGATTGGACGAAGTGACGGCTAAGCGTCTTGGATGGGTTCTCGAAAAGCAAGGCATCGATTCGCCCGAACTCGAACCTCTCCTGCACGTACCGATCAAGAGTTACCGCACGCTCGATTCTACCGGCCCGCGGAAGGGACCTTACAACCGCCGTTGGATGATTCAGGAAAACTTGCCAGGGAAACTAGGAGCATGAAACCACTCCATGGCCGCCTCCAGGAAGCTCGCAAGCGACTCGGCATTCCATGGGAAATTCTCGAACGCGATTACCTTCTTTCGTGGATTCTGGCGGGTCTCACACAAGTCGAATCGCTCAAAAATACGCTCGTCTTCAAGGGTGGGACTGCCCTCAAGAAATGCTATTTCGGCGACTATCGGTTTTCCGAGGACTTGGATTTCTCCGGAACTCAAGATGTGCCTACGGGACGCGCGATGGAACAGGCAATCAACGATGCGTGTATCGCGGCCACAAAACTCTTGGATCAGTACGTACCCGTAGAGATAGTGTCTGAAAGGTACACAGAGAAGGAACCTCATCCCGGAGATCAGGAAGCTTTTGTGATCCGCGCCCGTTTCCCGTGGCATCGGCAACCGCAAACGCGGGTGATGATCGAAACGACTCTCGATGAAACACTGCTCAGACCGGTGTCGAGACGAAAGGTGATCCACGAATACGGAGAAACCTTCGAATCGGATATTCCTGTCTATTCTTTAGAAGAAATTGTCGCGGAGAAACTCCGTGCGCTTCTTCAACACGCCAAGAAGTTGGAAGAACGCGGCTGGAGCCGATCGCGAGCACGTGATTACTATGACGTGTGGCGCGTCCTCGGGACGTACCGGGATCAGATGGACCTCGCTAACTTCGTTGGCTTGCTGCGTGAAAAATGCGACTTACGCGAAGTCGCTTTCAGGGGACCGGACGATTTCTTCCAGGAGACGATGCTTGCGTACATCGAGAAGACCTGGGAACAGTGGCTTGGTCCTCTCGTGCCGGGATTGCCCTCCTTCGAAACAGTCATCGGCGAACTCCGCCCGCAGATCGAGAATTTGCTTAGATAGCAATCACTTGGCCACTGGCGGCGGCGATTGGCCGTTCCATTGGAACAATTATCCTCCCTAAGAACCCCAAAAAATCCATCCGGGCCTGTCACAACCTGCCGTTCTCGCGGCCTTAACTATAGAAGACCCGAATGTACGCTGACCGCCGAATGAAGAAAGACCGGCCTCACAACAATTTTTTCTTCTTGGGGTCATTTGAGGGCTTGGCCGAGGCCTTTCATAGTATGGGCCGTTTATGAAGACCAAAGCGTCGCCTTCTCTGGTTTCGTTTCGCTACAGGGAGTGGAACAGATGTTCCTCTTAGAGGGGATTGAACAACTATTTTCGGTTGGGCGTGTCACAACTGGTCGTTCTCGCGGCCTTTATTAGTAGAGGGGAGAAGAATCGGCACTCGCAAAGGAGGCTATGACGCCAGAGAAAAATATTGTTCAACGCCGTGTCCGAAACGGTCTTTGCCGGGGCCTATCTATAGAGGGCCGAAAAAAAAACGAACGCGGCGCTTGTCACAACATGCCTTTCTCGCGGGCTTTAACAGTAGAAGGCCACAGTGTAACGAATTGGAAAATATTCTTTGTTGTCCGTGTCGTCACAGGGGGTTCCCGAGGCCCATAACTAAGAGGGAGAGATTTTGTTTCTCCCAAAACTGCCTTTCCCATGGCCTTTTTATTAGTGGCCATATTTTCGAATAGGAGGTAGCAAAGCAGTGACGTTAGACAAACCATTCTTGAAAGCGGCCAGCGCACGCAACGAGCGGTCGCTGAACTCCGATGGACTGAAGACGGAGTCGATCCAGTCAGATCAGCATGACGCAAGACCGGTTGCGATACTCGATGAGGGAAAAGTTCACGACGTAACCAGCCTCAGCAGAACAACGCGATGGCGGATGGAGCGGCGTGGTGAATTCCCGAAACGCGTGCGACTGTCACCGGGACGGGTGGGTTGGCATCAAGCCGATATCGAAGCCTGGATCAGCTCTCGCGCGGCTTAGGGCCTGTGCGTTGCGATCGAGCTCTGACGTTTCCGGAGGTTCACGATGGTTATTGAGCTTTTGCGCGGTTGGGGGTTCATTCAGGTATCGCAAAAACGACATTACTTCGTTGACGGGCGATCTCTCTGCGGGCGTTTTTATGCGGTGTGTTCGCGAATGATTCATCCGCCGGAACCGGCGGTCGCGGCCTTCTACAACTGCGTTCCGTGCGAACGAAAACTGAAGACCGGCAGCACACGGAAGAAGCCCTTCAGGACCGGATAGCAAAGTTTCTAAATCAAATACAGGAGTTGAAGATATGAGCAACGTAAGAAAGGTAAACGCTGAACCATCAAGCACCGTCGCTGTCAGCGCCGAGAAGCGAGTCATCCTTTCGATGGGTGGCAAAGGCGGCGTCGGAAAGACCAGCGTCATCGCGGCATTGGCGGAATGGTTCGACTTGAATCAGATTCCGGTCAAGCTGCTGGATCTTGACACGGAGAACAAAGCACGAGGATCGCTGACGCACTTCTTCGGCGGGCGCGTACCGAAAGTGAACATTCATACGCCAGCAGGCCTCGATGCGTTCGTTGATCATCTCGCGGATGGACCGCGAGCGATTCTTGCCGACATGGGCGCGGGCTCGGGCCAGGTTACGCATGACTGGTTCGAGAAGATGTACCCGGATGTCGCCGAAACGGGAATCGTATTTACGACGATCGGCGTCGTGACGCCCGACCCCGCCAGTGTCGAAAGTGTCCTCGCGTGGGCCAAACGCCTTCAGTGTCGTGTCCGATACCTCATCGTTGAAAACAGCGTGGCGGAACATTCCGATTTCACCTATTGGCGCAAGAGCCAACAGGCATCCCAATTCCAGGAAATGTTCAAACCTGCTGTGATTCGGATGGATTACCGTCTGGCCGACCTGGAGAACGGCGCACGCCAGTACGGCGTCACTTTGGGGGACATTGCCGCAAGAAAAACAGATGCACCGGAGTTGCAGAAAGCATCGCTCGTCATGCGTGCTCAAAGCTATCGCCGCCGAATGTTCGCTGAATTCGACCGAGTGAGGGAGGTATTGCTCCCGTGAGTGCACTGCCACTGTCCGATGACTTTCCGCAACGGGATCTCATTGACCGCATTGCGAATGCCCTGCCCGCCGATGTCCGCGCCGAATATTATCGCGAGTTGATGCACTGTCGCGCGCTGCCGGAGAACGACGAGATGCTGCACATTCTGAGGATCATGCAGATTTTGGCGCTGCTGATTCAGGACGTTCCCGATAGGATCGTCACCGAGCGACAGAGGTTTGGGGAACTCCTCGCGCCCGCGATTGATATTCTTGACAAGGCAACTCGATCCAGCCAGGAATATCAAGCCCAGCTTGACCAACGATTGGCCCAACTTCCGGAGGACATCACGAAGCGAATCGAGCCGGAAGCCATCGCGGGCTTGATCAACGAGAGTCTGCGGCAGCAGTTCATTCATTCCACCATTCCGGAAACCGCGCGACTGCTTGGAATCATTGCCAAAGAAAACAAGCGAGTGTCCGCAGAGTTCGCAAGCGCTGCGAACAAGCTCGAAGATTCCTATAGCGGTTCAGCGACAAATGCGGGACGAGCGGTCGCCAATATCGATCGTGCCGCAACGCGTTTGTCACGAGAGTATCGGTGGGCGGTTCTCTCACTGTGTGGTCTGACCTCCGCCGTTAGCATTGCGCTGGGAATGTTGCTTCAGTGGTGGGTCTTCACTGCCCCGCAGCAGGTCGAGCGCATCACTGCGCCGCAGGTGCAATCCGCGCCTGCGACCGCAAACCCTGATCGTCCGAAGAACCGGCGATAGGAGTGGCCCTGTGCTCACGATTCGCGCCATGTCCGATGGGAAGGAATATTCGTCTCGGCACCTTGAACACCGTGATTATTACGCGGAAGGAGAGCGTGTCGTTGGCCACTGGCAAGGCCGTGGCGCGGAACTGCTGAGACTCGCCGGGGAAGTGAAGTCTGAGGACTTTGAAACCCTGCGCCAGGGACTCGATCCAGAAACGGGTGAATTCCTCCGCCAGCGGCACAGCGCAGACCGCGTTGCTTCGGACGGAACGACTCAGTCTCGCGGACGCAACCTTTATGATTTTACGATCTCTGCGCCAAAGTCGGTTTCCATCGTGGCGATATTGGGCGGTGATAACCGATTGGTAGGGGCGCACGAAAAAGCAGTCGCCGAGGCACTCCAGGAGATGGAGTCTCACGCAGCGACGCGGGTACGGCAAGATGGCGCTAATGCGGACCGAACGACCGGCAACCTTGTGCTCGCGGTTTATCTTCACGACACCAGTCGCGAGCTTGATCCCCAGATTCACACGCATGCCGTGGCCGCCAATTTGACCTACGACGGCACTGAAGGGCGATGGAAAGCCTTGCAGGCTTCCGGCATCTACGAAATGCGGGCGTATCTCACCGAGGTTTACCGGAATTCCCTCGCTCGCGAGGTGCGGTCGCTTGGGTATGAGATCGAGAACCGGCGCGATGGCAAGGGGCGTGATGGTGGGTTCGAAATCCGTGGCGTTTCCGGTGACCTCCTCACTAAATACAGTCAGCGCAGCCAACAGCGCGACCATGCGATCTCCGAATTCGTCAAAAAGAACGGTCGCCAGCCGACCGACAACGAAATTGCCGTCCTCGTCCGCGAATCACGCGCGGACAAACTCATCGAGATCTCGACGGCTGAAGTGCGAAAGCGCCAACGCGATCGGCTGACCGAAGCGGAAGCGAGTACGTTAACGGCTCTACGCTCCAAAGCTCAACACACTACGATCCAATTCGCGTCCGCCGAAGAATCTCTGCAATATGCGAAAGAGCACGTCTTCGAGCGAGTCTCCGTCGCTTGCGATTACGAAATTCTGACGGAAGCACTCCGGCATGGTCGCGGCCAAATCCACCACGATGAGCTAAAGGGTACCCTCGCCTTGCAAGAATCGTCGGGATCAATCTTGCGAGACGGTAATCAAATCGCGACCGTCGAGGGTCTCAAGCGAGAACGAGAAATGATTGAGATCATCAATCGCGGCATCGGCGGCTGCGCCCGATTGGGCGGAACGAACGCATTCATCGCGTCGGATCGTTTAAGGTCCGAGCAGAAGCACATTGTAGAGTTCGTGCTCAATTCGCGCGACCGGGCCGTTAATGTTTGCGGGGCAGCAGGGACGGGCAAAACCGCAACCCTTCAAGAATTGAGACGCGGACTGCACGCAGTCAACCGCGATGTTCTGGCTATTGCGCCGACCATGAGCGCCGTTGAAGAGCTGCAAAAAGTCGGTTTCACCGACGCCATCACCGTCGAGCGGTTGCTCCAGGACCATCGAATTCATGACGCCCTTAAGGGTAAGGTCCTGATCCTCGATGAAGCGGGCATGGTGTCCGGTCGTCAGATGTGGGAAGTACTTCAATTTGCCGAGAAGCATTCGGTTCGTATTGTCTTCAGCGGAGACACGCGACAGATTCAGAGCGTCGAGGCATGTGACGCGTTGCGGGTCCTGGAGAAGGAATCGCGCCTGAAGAGCATCGCGTTGACCGAGGTGCAGCGGCAGAAACCACAAGACTATCGGGAAGCCATTCAAGAACTGCGGACAAATCCCGAGCGCGGTTTCGCGAAGCTGGAGGCCATCGGCGCGGTGCGTGAAGTTGAATGGCCAGCGCGCGCCCAATCGGTGGCCCAGGTCTACATCGAATGTACTTCTCAGAAGCGAAATGTGTTGGTGGTCTGCGCGACGCATGAAGAAATCAACCGTGTTACGGACACCATCCGGTCGGCCCGAAAACTAGCCGGTGAGTTGAGTGACGGTATTCCAGTCACGAGAGAGGTTTCCCTAAACTGGACAACAGCACAGAAGAGCGACTCGCGGAACTTCTGCCCCGGTCAGTGGCTGGGATTCCATCGGCCCGTGAAGGGAATCGCGAAGGGTGAAGTAGTGGAAGTGGTTCAGGTCGAAAATCAGCGCATGATAGTCCGTAACACACGCGGCAAAGAGCGGAGCATTACGGCGAAACAGGGGAAAGCCTTCGATGTTCTCGAACGGCTACCCATCGAAATCGCGCCGGGCGACAAGCTCTTGCTCACGGCCAATCGCAGAGAATCCGGACTCCACACCACGAATGGTGAAATCGTTACCGTTTCGAAAGTGGATGAGAAGCGCAGTATTCACTTGGAGGATGGACGCATTCTGCCATCCAACTTCAAACAGTTTACCCACGGATACGCAGTCACGGCGCACCGCAGTCAAGGCAAGTCGGTGGACACGGTCATCATCTCCGGCGATGGAATGCAGAAGGAGTTATTTTACGTTGCGGCGTCGCGCGGCAAAGAACGGGTGCTGGTGATTACGAGCGATAAGGGGCGGCTGCGCGAATCCGTTGCTCACTCGACCGCGCGGCAGTCGGCGTCGGAGCTGGCTCGAAAGGTTCGCCCCGGATTGCATCAGGGAATGCGCCGAGGCCGGGCAATGGCCCAGATGTTGGCCAGTCGCGCCGCTCAACAGGAATCGATTCTCGAATCCAACGCATCGTCACGGTATTTGAAGAACGCAAGGAAGGGGGAACGAACACATGACCACAGTATTGGCCGATAACCCGAAGACTTGGAAAACGAGAACGGAACGACCCGTCACGCTGGAAATCATTCTGTTGAAGCGAACCTATGTCTTGCCGTGGGTCCAGTTTCTCTATGCCGAAGGCGGCAATGATGAAGTCCGCCTCTCCTTCGCCACCCACGATGTTGTCATAAAGGGAGGCGGCCTTCAGTCGCTACTGGCGGACCTGGCCATCCAGCGCGTCGCTCAATTGCTGGAGCCTGAACGGGCGGACCGGCACGAAAACGGGAGCGCGCCGTTCATACAGGAGATCGTGGTAGCGAAAATCGACGAGGGGTGCTCATGAAGGTTGAATGTTTTGAAAAGACACCATCCCTAAGCCTGCTGCTTAGAGTTGGACAACCGGCGCGTGGCCCGAGACCGACCTCGAATAATCTCGAATGCCATCCGAGTTCATTCGAGGTTATTCGAGTTGCGGAGGGAAGCGTCAGGACGCAGGTATCGAATGAACTCGAATTTGCTCGAATGAACTCGAATAGCGGAAGGACGCAAAGCTATGGATGACAAGCTCCGTACCGTTCTCGAACATATGCCTGAAAAGGCGCGTTCCAAGTTGGAACCGCATGAGGACCTTATCCGCCAGCTCAGGCGAAGAGGACGGACATATGAAGATATCGCCCACTTTTTCGCCGAGCACTTAGACCTCAAAGTCGCGCCAAGCACCATTCACGCCTTTGTTCATGTACGCGCGCGGCGTCAGCACCGCCTTCGGATCGAGCTACCGCCAGCAACAACGACTAATTCGAGCCCGTCGCCGATCGTGGCGAACGACGCAGAGGTTCGGCGACGCATAGAAGAGCTAAAACGTCGGCGACCGCCTGAACCTGAAAAACCGCTATTCCATTACGACGAGAATGAACCGCTGCATCTGGTTCGCAAAACAAGCGAGTAACGCTTACTCGGCTTAAGACGGTAGACCTGCGGGAACTGTAGGGTTCAAGTCCCTACCGCACATTCGGAGAATCAGAAAAAAATCGTCGCATAGTCAGCCACCATTTATCAGCCGGCTGCAACTTCATCATCCTTTCGAGAAGATCGACGTGCTCCCTGCAGGAAACGCGCTCGCATTTCAGTCCGCGGGATGTTCTTCGATAAAGCCAGAACTCGATCTTGTTCTTGGTTTGATTTAACCGGCACTGGATACACGCTTCAGGCATTCCTGATTATCTTCCCGATTGATTGACTGCCCGTCATCCGTTCGGTAGTTTGTCCGCCGAGGTTTTCGTGCCGATGCACCAGGAAGAACCAGGGACGGGGACGCGTTTTCAATGCGGGGGAGAGTGTGTGAAAAGGCAGCGGCTTGAAAGTTCGTCCGCCGGGTGAAGATTCTTTGGTGC
>Ga0206992_1038_pt1 | contig 27466 bp, 25 predicted proteins | sample Alteio_BWMinCont_6_FD_153267 | JGI IMG/M metagenome (GOLD analysis project Ga0206992, IMG submission 153267) | Enriched cells from forest soil in Barre Woods Harvard Forest LTER site, Petersham, Massachusetts, United States -... | ecosystem: Environmental > Terrestrial > Soil > Temperate forest >... | reverse complement strand
CGGGCGGCGGGGCGATGATGTCCAAAACCGCGCGAGCATTGGCCTGACGCACGCGCAATAACTGGCCCGCCATCTCGGTCGCTCCCTTGGGGACGATTTCCTCGGCGACGACTTGAATTCCCGCTGCGGCGAGTCGCGCCTTGACTGTCCCGGAAGCGACCTTGGTCGCTCCGGAATCGTCCTCGACAATAGCAATCGGATTGTAACTTTGCGCTTTCAACGCGGCGACCAACTGGTCACCCTGAATGTCGAATGTGGGGGCCTGGGTGAAGGCATAATCGTTGTGCGGCGGCTTGACGATCGCTGTCGCCCCGGCCGAGACCGCGAAGCATAGAATCTTTGCTTCCTCGCACACCAGGCGAGCCTGCATTGTGTCCGGTGACGTCGTGGTGACGATGATCGCTTGGGCTCCAATGCTGGCTAGCCGATGCGATTTCGATAGGGCCTGATTGGGATCGGCCTGGGTATCCTCAAGCATGAGATTGATCGGCCTGCCCGCGATGCCGGGCTTGCCCGACGTTACGGGGGAGGCGGCAAAGAACAGCTTGCCGGAATTGATCGCCTCCATCGCAGCCTTAAGCGACTTGACCTCTTCCTGAGAAGAGCCGACCACGACCCCTGAACGGTCTTCGAGCACGCCGATCTTGATCGGCGTGCCGCTCGCATCCGCCGCTCGCGCAATTGACGCATTGGCCGAGAGTATGATTGCGGCCATGATCGTGGCCGATACAACCTTCGCAACAATGTGCGCTTTATTTCCGCGCATGATCATATGTTTCCTTCGTAAGATTTGACATGTTCAAGTGGTGAGCCAACCGCCGTCCGGGCTGATGGTCTCGCCCGTGATGAAGGATGATTCGTCCGCTGCCAAAAACGCGACCAGGGCGGCGACTTCCTCTGATGTTCCCAGCCGCCGGACCGGAACCGTTCTCTCGATCGAGGCCCGAAAGGCCGCCGGCATGAATTTGTCTGTGGCGGGTGTCTGAATATAGCCGGGCGTGACCGCGTTCACGCGCACGCCCATCGGCGTCACTTCCTTAGCCAAGGCGCGCGTGAAACCGAGAATGCCCGCCTTGGCGGCCGAATAATGCGCCAAGCCAGTGCCGCCGGCGATGCCGTGGATCGACGAAATGTTGACGATCGATCCCTGCTTTTTCGGCAACATCAGGCGCAGCGCGGCCCGACAGCAATAGAACGTGCCGTGCAGGTAGATGCCCAATTCGCGATGCCATTGGTGATCGGTCATCTTCGACGTCATGTCCATCGGCGTCTCATCCGCGCCCGTCTTCGCCTCCGCCACTTCCTTCGCGCGGATCTGCAGTGCTTCGGCTGTTTCCGTGTCGGGAGCCCCAGCATTGTTGACGAGGATCTCGACGCCTCCGAGCTTCTGGGCAATTTCGGCGAACACCTTGTCGACCGACGCAGAATCGGCGACATCGCCGTGCACCGCAATGCTTCGCGGAATGGTGCGGGCGACGCGTTCCGCATTGGGCATGTCGATGTCGAGGATGGCAACCGCGCCGCCTTCTTCGGCAATGCGGCGGCATATCGCCTCGCCGATCCCCGATGCGCCACCCGTCACAACCGCGCGTTTACCGTCAAATCGCATGATGATTCCTCCCGATGGAATTTAGCTTGATGGACTTTGGAAAACGTTGAAGCAATTGATGCGGGGCTCGTTCATGCGCGGGTTCCCGCATCAAGTCGAATGACCGTGGCGTTCATGAACCGGTTCTCAATGATGTGGCACGCCAGCTGGCCGAATTCCGCGGGCAATCCGAGACGATTTGGAAACACAGTCTTGCGGAGGAGCTGCTCATTCCATTCTGGGGTCATATCGCCCAGCATCTCGGTTTGCATAAGTCCCGGCGCTATGGTGTTGATCCTGATGCCATGAGGCCCGAGATTCCTGGCCAGCGTGAGCGCCATCGATTCAACGCCACCCTTGCTCGCCGAATAGGCGGCGTTGCTGCTCGCATCCTGCGCGCCGATGGACGATGTGTTGACAATGACGCCGCGCTCACCGTCTGGACCATCTGACGGATTCTTTAGCATTTGCTCGATGGCGCGACGGAGCACGATGAAAGTTCCGGTCAGGTTGATGTTGATGAAGTTGCGAAAAACGTCGAGTGGGAATAGGCCAGTCTCATCGACCATCCTTTGGCCTCCAGCGATCGCGGCCACATTCACGCATGCATGCAACGCTCCATACGTGTCGACGACCCGCTGAACTCCTCGCGCCACCGCGTCGTCATCGGTTATGTCCGCGAGCACGAACATAGCGCCCGGCTCGATTTTCTCCGGTGGCGGCTGCCGGCGAGCAAAGATGGCGACGTTGGCGCCGCGCGCCAATAATTCGGCCACGGTCCCCCGGCCCAAGCCAGAGGCGCCGCCCGTCACGATGCATGTACAGCCTTCAATTTGCACTGAACATTCCCTCGCCCGGTTCGGTCACTTGTATGTCGCTTTCGCGCCGCCGCCGGGTATCCTTCCACCCGACTGCACGGATACTCGCTGCGCGAACAGCCACCGATTATCCTGCTTCACAAATCGTGCATAGATCCTTCCCGCCTGTATCGGCACAATGGATTCGGGCTTAGAATACAAAATCATGAAATCCCATTGCGCGTCCGCTTTGCCGCCATTCATCTCGATCAGGGCAGGACCACTTAGGTGCAGCGCCTGTCCGTCAGCGCGAAGCCGCTCCGCGGCCAGTTGGCATTTCGCGACGATGTCAGTTCGGCCCAAGGCAGACCATGGTTGCGGTTGCGAGCCGAACGGCCGGTGAAGTCCAGGCACCGAGATATACTCGGCATCTTGGGTGAATAGATCCCCCCATTCCTCATAGCGGCCATCGTCGAACAGTTGCGAATACAAGATGATCGCTCGCCTGATTGCTTCGAGATCGGATATGGCCGACATTGTTTTTCCCTACGCGGGAAGGACGAACTTCTGACCCGGACTTGCTGGCTCGATCGCATCCGCAGCCTTGACTTGCACGAAGTCGTATATCTTCCAACCGGATTCGCTCTCGTCGGGCCCTAGGCGGACGAAGCCGACATCGAAGTACAGCTGGTGATCCTCCGGGCGGAACTTCGTCGGGCCGTAGACCGAATCGAACGTCGTGGTCTCGATGGCGGGAATCACGACTTCGGTCGAAGTGCTTTTTGCATTGCGCACACCCGATGCAACAGCGGTGACTGCAATGTGTGCCTGCGCGAGGAATGGATCCACTGTCGTGGTTTTGGTTTCCGCAACCGCGAGCCGATTGAATTCCTGCGCCATCGGGTATTGCTTGAACGCATCGTATAGCCACGAACAGCCGGTCCAGAAGTTCTGGGGAGTCTGCTTCTTCATTGCCTTGCCGACAGAGAACAGTGACGTATCCGCTATCGCTCCCAAACTCTTGATCAGACCGAATCCGGTCGCCTGTTGAAGGAAATTGAGAGCTTCGCCTCCGGCATCCCCCAGTACCATCCCGTCAAGCTTTTGCGATACAAGCTGGGCGGCTTGATCACGGTAGTCCGCGGCCCCCACCTTGGCCATAACGGGATCGAGGAAGTCAACCTGCTTGCCCTGCTGAGCATAGGATTTCTTGAGCCCATAATAGATGTAGCTCTGGGAAATATGGAACCCGACTGCGTCGGCCAATATTGCGCCCCACCGCTTCATATCCGGGTAGTGCTGCGCGACAATGACCCCTTCACTGACCAATTGCATGTACGCGTTCGGACCGGCGCGAAAGCAATTCCGGTTGAAGAGATCGTGAGTCATCTCCATTCCGATGACCGTCGGCACCACGAACACCATGTTCAGGTTCTGAGCCACGGGATAGGCGGCAAGGTTCGTACCGGTGATACAATCGCCTATCGCCAAATTGACTCCCAGGCTCGCGAGTTCGCGGATCCCTTCTACCATTTCGGTGGCGTTTGCCTTTGTGTCGCGAACCACCAGTTCTACTTGGCGACCGTCGATGCCTCCTGATTCGTTGATTTGCTTGACCGCGATATGCGCACCCTGGACGTGCGATGTCCCGATATAGCCAAGCGGCCCCGAAATGGATTGTAAGATGCCGATTGACATCGGTTTTGCCTGCGTCCACGCGCGCCTGCCGCCGACCGTGGCGGCTGCACCGCCCAACAACCCTGCAAGCGCAGTGCGCCGTGCAATACGAATCGAGCTCATAGGGCCTCCCTGGGAATACACAGCCGTTGGCCTGAGTTGGCACTCGACGTGCTTTTGTTGAACCCTATCGGGATTCTAACGCGAATGTCCAACTGAAAAGCACATTCACTTCTAATCATCATGATAGATATGGTGGTTTAAACATTTTCTCAATCATTGTGACGGAGGGAACGTCTCAGTTTGGAACGGTTCATAGTTCTTTGAAATTAGGTGATTTTATGGCAATTACTCGGCTCGACAGAACATCTCGGTCGCGTTGGAATTGTGATCTGCAGATTCGGTGAATGTGTCTTGTGCTTGATCACTTGTTCCTCCATAACCATACGTGAAACGAGCTTAAATTCGAACATGATGGGCGTGTGACGCTCATGTAGCATGCAGCATTGACCAACATGGATTTTAAACCGACCAGACCAACTCGCCTCACCGCGGCGGGTTCTCATTACGGCAAGGAAAGCCGCCGCACGCACAAGAGAGCGGAACTGGTAGCGTTGGACATCGTGCACGACATCGTCGCAAACAGTCTCCAAACGGGCCAGCACCTGTTACCCGAGGCGGTGATGGCCGACCATTACCGGGTGAGTCGGTCTACTTTGCGGGAAGCGTTACGGCTGCTTGAAGTTCAAGGACTGATCCATTTGAAGCCGGGTCCGGGAGGCGGTCCCATCGTTGGTAGTGCGGATCCGATGTATCTGGCGCGGACCGCGGCACTGCATTTTCACCTGAAATCGGCCAACTATCGCCAGCTGCTCTCCGCTCAAATATTAATTGAGCGAAATTGTGCCGAACTGGCCGCCTCGCACCCTGACCGACAGGCGAGCATGAAGCCCTTCGCGCGTCTCGCGCCCCCCGAATCGTTGGAGGAGTACCGAGAGCAGGTGATCGGGTTTCATGACACCGTTTATCAGCTCGCCGCAAATCCAGTACTTACTCTTCTCGCCGGAGCAATTACCCACATTGCGACAGCACATGTGGTCGCCACCATGGAGCCCGTTGAGCGTCACGGCGCCATCCTCGACGAACATGTCGCGATGGCACGCGCAATCGCAGCGGGTCAAGTCAGTAGAGCGGGACGTCTAATGGCCGCGCATTTCCGAGCGCTGTACAGTTATTACGAAGTGCACTGGCCCGCTCGCCTTGAAGAGCTGATCGAATGGCGCTGACTCGTTTTGAATTGCCTGATTATGTCCATTCGGCACTAACTTCGCAACAGCGGCCGGCCCATTAAGAATCTCACCCGAGCATCCATTTGCGTTGCGCGACGTCCGGTCAGGGTCGATAGTGTTGCAAAATGTTTTTGGCCTCGGATCGAGCAATATTGATTCGTCATACGTGCGCAAGTGGCAAGTAAGACTCGAAATGCAGCCGAGTCAGTCAGAACGCTGGCTCATTGGTCCGCGCGGACGACTTTTGCAACACTATCGGTCAAATGCGGCCATTCAGATGAGTGACTTTCCGCCATTCGAGAGACCGAAAACCCCGCCTCAAAAGCCGTCCCATTTTGACAAGCCCATGCTGCAGCATGGCATCGACCACATGGCCTGCCGAGAGGGGGGTCGTTTTTGGAGATTCACAAGCGGCATACACCCCTAAGACCAAAGTCGGAGACCGCGCTGTCATAGAATCCTAGCGGAAACTATTCGCCCCTAAGATCCAGGCGCCTATAACACAGTCAATGATGACTGCCTACAAAGTGAGGGATGCCCTTTTCAAAAGATAGTGGGGCTGCCCCTAAGTTTTGAACGGACTGGCTCATCTGCACTCTCTCACGGTTACGATGAGCCAGAAACCCTCCTTTCCTCAATTCCCCAAATCCCTCTCACAGGCCCTGACGGCGTACACTTTATCGTGGAGTACCAAGCGGTCAGGCTATTGACTCGCGAACAACCCTTACGAAATCCAGAAGCTGGGGAGATTCTCGTTCACGGCGCCAACCTAAAATCGCGTTGAGTTTCATAGGAGTGCCTGGAAACTCGCGATAGACAACGAAATCGGACGCGGGTCGCGATGACAACACGGAGCCTATGCCCAATCCTGCGGACACCAAATTCACTACAGCCGGCTCGCTTTCCGTCTCAATAATTTTGCTCGGCACGAGGCCAATTGATGCGAACCAGAGCTCTCGCTGAATTCTTACGGGATAATTCCGATTTCGCGGGCTCGAGCTGATGAAGGTGTGCGGGCGAATGTCCTCGACGGATATCCGCTTCTTCTTGGCAAGCGCATGATCCGTCCGGATCGCAAGCACCATATGGTGCGTCTCCAGAAGAACGGTTTCCATCCAATCGTTTCCATTGTCGCTTGCCGGCGTGTGATGAAAGCCGAGATCAATCGCATCTCTACGCAATGCATCAAGCTGTTCGTAGCTGTCCAGCGAATGGAAATCGAGCGCCACATTCGGAAAGTACTGCGCGAAGAGATTAATAGACTTACCAACGATATCGAGGTGTGCGCACCCTTCATTATAAGCGATGCGCAGCATGCCAAGTTCTCCGCGTGCCGCTCGCTGCGTACGATTTACAGCATCGTTGACACGATTTACAGCATGCGTCGCTTCAGCCAGAAAAACTTCACCTGCGTCCGAGAGTCTTACGCCCCGGGGTAGCCGGTCAAACAGAAGAACGCCGAGCTCCCGTTCAAGTTCTTGTATCTGTTGAGATAGGGCGGGTTGCGAGATGTGGAGCCGCTTCGCCGCTCGTCCAAAATGCTGCTCTTCCGCCGCTACAATGAAATACTGCCATTTCCGTATGTGCATAACTCACCGATAAGAGACTCTTACCAATGCAATTCAATTATCCGATTGGACGAAGACGCTCAAGTCTGAACATGATTCGTCCAAAGGAAAATGAGGACAGAATGGGGAGGGGTGGATGAAAATGGCGTTCAGCCGGCTCGCAATTGGGACTATATGGGTCGGCGTGAGCACAGCAAACGCTCACGCGGCAGACTATTATGTCGCTGTTCTCCACTCATTGACTGGACCGGCGGCGCCATATGGTGTGCCCCTTAAAGACGGAGCGCTCTTGGCAGTCGACGACTTGAACAAGAACAATTTCTTGGGGGCCGGAAACTCACTGAAGGCGGTCGTTGGCGACGACGCGAGCGATCGAACCCAGACCGTAACGCTTGTCAATCAATATGCGGTACCGCCGAGGATATAGTCGGCGCTGTGATCTATCTATCGTCCCGCGCCGGAGCCTATATTACCGGTGGTGTTTTGCCTGTATCAGGCGGGCGCGGCGTTGTCGATTGAGGTGAGGTGTGAGTCGGATTTGAACAATGCTCTCAGACAACATTCAAACAAGGCTATTGAAGTTGCGGAATAACTGGCGCTCTTACCGGGATCACGATCGGCACCGATCATGATCCCGCCAAAGATTCAATTGCCCTTTTCAAATTAGAATCGATGTCTCGGTCATCCGAGTCATTTATTGTTCCAGCGGTCGAGCACTGTCCCCATGCCGTCAATCGCGCCGTCCATGCCGACGTCTCCAATATAAAGCTGGGCCAGCACGAGAATTTGGACCACGTGGTCTTTGCTGACTCCCACCTGTTTGGCGAGATAAACCGACCGTCGCAGCGCGTCAGGACGCATCCAAGCTGCCGAAAGCACTACCCGGCAGAGCGCGATCAACTGCTTCGGCAGGCTTCCCATCAACGCGTTCTCATATCTGGCGCGGAGCGCGCGAAGAGCCAACGGGTAATGCTTTGCGAGGAAGGGCACGTATTTGGGGACTTCACCTTCCCACTTACGATGCCATGCCTTTATTTTGGCGAGCTCGGCCGGCGAAATATGGTTTTCATCGCTGCCCTGGGAGAAGTCGATCCCACACCGGAATACATCGGGCTCGACGCTCCATCCTTCCGGCCATGTAACCCCCGGAGCACCGTCGTTCTCTTCCCAAGCCTCCATGTAAGGCCCCGCCACTTCTGCAATCGTGTTAACGCCGTATGGACCAGAGTGAATCCATCCAAGCGCAAGCAAATCGGCGATCTCCTGTTTTCGTGCTCCGAATTTTCGTGCGCAGGCGATCTCGGCGATGATGCCTTGAGCATATGGAAGCGTGATGTAAAAGCATGCCATCACGATGGAAACGTAGGGTGGATTGGGGAGTGAATCGTCTAGCCCAACACCTCCAGTAACTGCGTTGACCCAAAGCCGGTAGCGTTTCAGCGCATCGGGGCGAAGCTGGTACATGAAGGGCACAAAGCGGAATCGATTCATTACCTCCGAACCGCCGAATGCGCCGTATTGTTTGACAAGATTATCGTATTCGGACTGAGGAAATTCGGTACCCCAATCCAATTTTGCGTTGGATTGGGGTGAGCGTTTGATCGGCTTCCGCATTGGCTCAGTACTCCTCATGCACAGGATTGGGTTTCGCTCCGAGATTTCGTTGAAGCCCTGCCGCCGTGCGATCACCCCGCTGCTGCATCTAAGAACATTGGCTGCGTCCTAGCGCCATTCGATGAGTTCGTTCATCCGCGCTGGCCAGTGCGTGCGGTAGAATTCATGCTGCGTGTGAAAATGTTCGGTCATCTGCCGCTTTGCTTCCTGAACATCTCCCGCAATGATCGCCTGCGCGAGCTCGCGGTGCTCCTCGAGAAGCGTAGGTCTGATTGCCACGGGGTCCATCGTTGCGATGACATGGCGATAATAGATTTGACTGAGTGCTTCGACCAAGAACACCAGGATCGGATTGTCCGTCAATTCATGCACCACGACATGGAAGTCTATCGTGCTCCGACGATATTCGGCTTCCGAGTCGGGCGGCGAAGGATCAAGGAACGGTTTCATCCTTTCAGCCCTATCCGGGTGCTCGGCCGCGAGTTCGGCGCACATTATCTCCAACTGCATATGAGCGCGGAGGAGCTGACTATATGTGCAGGCACTCATCCGAAAAAAGAGAGCCATGGTGCGGCCAAGATAATTTGCATCCGCACGGCCAACAGCCGGCCCACCTCCCGGACCCGGCTTCAGATCGACGAGGCCTTGCACTTCGAGCAGACGAAGCGCTTCGCGGAGAGATGCCCGGCTAACCTGGTATCGGTTTATCATCGCCGCCTCGAGCGGCAGCCGATCACCTTCTCTGAGATCTTCTGACACGATGTCGTGGATTAGGCTTAACGCCACGCGCTCTGCCGTCTTTTCCCCATGTGGTTTACGTCTTGCTTTCGAAACGCGGCGATCGTCCTGACCCCGGCTGACGGGATTTTTGTCAATGGAAGCCTTTACCAAAGTATCACACCCCGCCACACAGAAAGCCCCTCGCCCCGATCAACTAGCCAACCACAAAACACTCTCTTGTACCATAGAAAAAGATGATTATAATGATTTGTAAATTGGGAGAGGCGGATGGCTCGCATGCGACGTCGGGCGTTCTTACAAAAAGCAGCACTGGGAATGGGGGTACTCGCAACGGCACGTCCGAGCCGCGCCTTTGCTCAGGCCACACAGCCGATTACGATCCCATTTCTATTGACACTTAGCGGGCCTGCCGCGGTGATCGGCGAGCGGGTCAAACTCGGTGCCGAAATTACGGCAGACCTCATCAACCGCAGCGGCGGCATTTTAGGTCGAAATGTTCAGTTGAAGTTTGTCGACGACACCGGGAAGACGGATGGGGCCGTTTCGGCGATTCGCGAATTGATTTCGGACGGAAATAGGTTCGTGGGCGGCTGCTTTCTGTCTCAAAGCTTGCAGGCGATGCTGCCCGTCATCCGGGACGCCAAGGTTGTATTGTTGGGGTGCGGCGGCATCAGCTTGTCTTTCACCCATGAGGATTTCACGCGTTACTTTTTCCCGGGAGTCGAAAACGACTACCAACGCGCGCGTGCCATGGCGCATTTGGCGGCGGAGAAATTCCCGAATGTCTTGAATTGGGGCGCCACACTCTCCGACACCCAATCCTACTCGGAAAGTTATGCAAATTTCTCGAAGTTTGCGGGGGAGGAATACGGGAAATCGGGAAAGCATGCGACCTTCGCCGATTCGCACCGCTTCAAGTTTGGAACTACCGACTTCCGAAGCCAGATTTCTCAGCTTGCCGCATCGCCGGTCGATGGACTCTACAGCATCGTTCTTGGAGCGGATGGAATTGCAATGTGGCAACAGGCGGCCGCATTTGACCTTCGCAAGAAGATCAAGGTGGTCATGGACCAGACAATCGACTTTTCGATCGCCAAGGTGTTGAAGAACCAACTGCCTAACCATCTTTGGACCGTCGTGACGTGGTATTCCGGGCTCTATAAGGATCAGCCCTTCTCCCGCAGCTTTTATGATGAATACGTCAAACGGACCAACGATCCGATCCCCAGCGGCTATGTCCAGTATGGCAATCAGACGGTCAATATCATGGCGCAGGTTCTCCGTGCGACCGATGGCAGCACCGACCCGGACAGGATGATCAAGGTACTTGAGACCGATTCCTTCACCACGGCGAAAGGAAAATACAGATATCGGCCGCGAGACCATTTGCTCGAGGCCGATATCAATATTGTTGAGCTCAATCCCAGTGATAGCAGCCCCGGATTCGTGATTTCCGACGCAATCAAATTTCCATCGATTGAGTTCGCGTTGCCGCCCGATCCTGGTCGCCCGGCAAAATTGTGACGGCGCAACTGGACAGACTCGATCTTCGCACCGGCACAGCGGAAGGACTTATATGAGGGACGAGAAAACCAGCATGCGAGGACAGGCCGATCGACCGACACAGCAGTTATTCCCGGGCGCGCTCGGCGCAAACCATTTGGTTCACGCCTGCGTTGTATGCTCAGACTTCGACCGATCATTCGCTTTCTATACCGGCGTCCTCGGGGCGGCGCCCGTCACTCCGCCATTTGACCTTGATGTAGGGGATTCGCTCGGAAACTTTCTTGGTTTCAGCGGAAATTCAAAATGCAAAGTCGTCTTCCTGCGCTGGGGGGAGGATGCCAGTTTTATAGAACTGCAACAATATTATGACCCCGGCACTCGGATCGCGCGCACCACGAAAGATATGGGGTTGGCCCGGTTTGCGCTCCGGGTCGATCGAATCGAAGCAGCACTAGATTGGGTTCGCGCGCAAAACATCGAGATTGTTGGTGGTGCGGGAGCATGGGAGTTCACCTTGCCGAGTGGTTTGCGGCGTCGGGGATTTTCGGTCCGAGATCCAGACGGAACCTTGGTCGAATTGATCGAGTATGGGGAGTATTCGGGACCAACATGAGATTGCCCCAACTGACATCCGCCTTGCACGTAATTCAAATGACCCGTCCAACGATGCTTGGACCAACGATTGGCCGGGGCTTCGCTAGCCTATGACGAACAGAATCGGGGAGGTGACATGAGTACAATTCGCATCGCACGACGTGCCGCGCTCGGAGGGTTATTGGGTGGCGTCGTAGCCGCGGTAGGCGGCAGGCGCGCATGGACCCAAGCAAAGCCGATACAAATCGGATTGGTGCAATCCGCCTCCGGACCACAGGGTTACGTTGGCACGTCGCACATTCAAGGCGCCCAGATCGCGGTCAAGCAGATCAACGAATCGGGCGGCATCGACGGTCGCCCGATAGACCTTGTTGTGCGCGATGTGAAACTGAACCCCAACGAAGCGTTGGGGGCGGTCCGGGAATTTGCTGGTTCCGGCATCAATCTGGTGATCGGCGATTTCTCCTCCGGCACCGATATCGCCGTCTATCCAATTATCCCGAGTCTGAACATGGTGTATGTCGTGCCGACCGTTATCGCCATGGAGATGACGCACGATCTTTACAATCGGAATTGTTTCCGCGCCGGTCCCAATGCCTATATGCAACTGCGCAGCGAAGGAGTCGTCGTCGCCCGGCATTACCCGGACATGAAGCGCTGGGGAGCTGTATTGGCCGATTCGGTCGGACTCCGCACCTCGCAGAGCTTCATTTATTACGGACTCAAGGCATCCTATGCGCAGCAGGGCAAGCAGGTCGAGTTCATGGAACCGGTCTTGGTGAAGATTGGCAGCACTGATTTCCGCGACCAGGCCGCCCAGCTTGTCGCGCAGAAGCTCGATGGGATGGTGTTGGGGGATGGTGGGGGCGAAGCGCTCAACTTCCTGCAGCAGGCAACCGGATTCGGTCTTATTAAAAGTTTGGGAGCCATCGCCGACCCTTCGCTCTTCATGGTTGGCAAGGCGATGAAGAAGCAGACGCCAAAGAATTTCTGGACCGGGTGTCTATGGCTATATGACGCCTTCAAACAATATCCAATGGTCCGGGAATTCAACCAGCTCGCGATGGGGGAAACTAAAACTTCGCTTGTCGACCCCTTCCTGGCGCAGGCCCATGTTGCTGTCACGGCTATGGCCGCAGGTGTGCGTAGTGCAAAGAGTACCGCGACCGAGGCAGTGATTTCCGCGCTTGAAACCACGACGTTCGATACCGTGATCGGCCCAACGAAATTTCGCGCGGAGGACCACCAATTGTACTTCGATGTCGGTTTTGTCAGATTGGGACCGGACGACAGCGAAGCTGGCTGGAAGATCTATGACTACGTGCCGGTTAAAGCGACGGATGCGATGGAGCCGGCAAGTCCGGGCAAAAAATTTGTTCTTCCGACATTGTGATAGACTGTCGCGATGTAGTACCGCAAAGGGCTCGAGACTGGTGCCGCGATGTCCGGTTGACATCTGGTCCAAACGCGATCAATTGCGATGGAACGCCGCCTGAGGCCGCTGGGTGCGGAGGTGGCCAAGCGATTCTTCGTCACCAACGGTGAATTGCTGATGCCGGAATAGGAAGGGAAGAGTCCTTCAATGCATTTTGGACTGAATTTCGGCACGACGCTCTACGAATATTCGCCCAAGGAGCAACTTGCGATCGCGCTTAAGGCAGAGGAGTGCGGATTCGATTCGATCTGGGCTGGGGATCATCTGATCGTTCCGAAGGTGATACCGCCTCGTGAAATGACGAATCTCGATCTTCCGGTTCGGAAGGTTGATCCGCGATCTCCGACCGCCCGGCCGGTTTTCGAGGCGGATGCTCCGATGCCGGACATCTTCATGGTGTTCGCTTTTTTGGCGGCTGTCACCTCACGGATTTCGTTCGGGTCGGCGGTCTATATCCTGCCAGTGCGCCATCCCATCGTTAGCGCGCGGGGGATTGGAACCCTGGATGTTCTCTCAGGAGGCCGAACCTATTTCGGGGTTGGTGCCGGATGGCTTCCGGATGAGTTTGAAATTGCTGGCGAAGATTTTGGAACCCGTGGCCGGCGGATGGATGAGTGTGTCAGGATCATTCGTGAACTCTGGGAAAAGGAGGAGCCAGCCTATGAGGGAGAGTTCTATTCCTTCCCCGCCGCCCGCTTCGAACCGAAGCCTGTGCAGAAGCCAGGCCCTCCCATTCTTGTCGGGGGCGATAGCGAGCCCGCACTTAACCGGGCGGCAAAGCTTGGCGATGGATGGTGTGGCCGGACCAACACGCCGGCGAAATTGCGCGAACGGGCGGAAGGCCTGACGGCATTGCGCCGGCGATACGGGCGCAAAACGATCCCCTTCATCATACAATCCTGGATGAAGCCGAACGACACCGCTGACCATGCTCGCGCTCTCCAAGATGCGGGCGCTACGCAGCTTCTTGTCGGCATGCATGCAATGAAGGATTTCACCAAGCTATGCGATGAAATTGAGCGCTTTTCGGAATCGGTGATCAATCGCCTATAAAAAGCATCCCTTGCTGGTGAATCATCTGAATGAGTGGCAGTCGAGGATAAAATGACAAATATCGAAGCGGCGCCGGCACCGGATTTTGACACGGTCGTGATCGGCGCAGGATTTGCCGGGCTGTACTCGATCTACAAACTGAGGAGCCTTGGCTTTACGTTCCGGGTTTTCGAACGTGGCGATGACGTGGGCGGCACCTGGTACTGGAACCGCTATCCCGGCGCGCGTTGCGATTCGGAAAGCGTGGAATATTCCTTCTCGTTCTCCGAGGAGGTCCAGCAGGAATGGACCTGGAGCGAGCGCTACTCGGGCCAGCCGGAAATCCTGCGTTATATCAATCATGTCGCAGACCGGTTCGATCTGCGGCGCGAGATTCAATTCAACACCACCGTAACCTCGGCCAAATACGATGAGGCGAAGAATTGCTGGGAAGTCAGAACCGATAAGGGAGACGAGGTCACGGCGCGCTTCCTGATCACTGCGACGGGTTGCTTGTCCGTGCCCCAGATTCCGGATTACAGGGGATTGTCGGATTTCAAGGGTCAGAAATACCATACGGGCAATTGGCCGAAGGAAGGGGTCGATCTCAAGGGCAAGCGGGTGGCGGTCATGGGCACCGGTTCGACGGGCATCCAGGCCATTACCGCCATTGCCAAGGAAGCGGGCCATCTTGTGGTCTTGCAGCGCACTCCGAACTTCAGCTTGCCGGCTCAAAACGCTCTGCTAAAGCCGGAGGAAATCCGCGAAGTGAAGGCCACCTATGCGGCGATTCGCAAGCGAGCACGGATGTCCGCCTCCGGCAACGTCTATCTTGGCGATTCGATGGGCAAGACATCGGCGCTCGATGCAAGCCCCGAGGAACGCGAGCGCGAATTCGAGCGGCGATGGCAGATCGGTGGCGCAAGGCTGGTGGTCGCATATAAGGATATCGGCACGGATGAAACTGCGAACGGAACCGCGGCCGAATTCGTGCGAAAGAAAATCCGCCAGATCGTCAAGGATCCGAAGGTGGCAGAATCCCTTTGCCCGACCACCTATCCGATCGGCGCCAAGCGGATATGCCTGGATTCGGGGTATTTCGAGACATTCAATCGGGACAACGTCACCCTAGTCGATCTGAAGAAGACTCCGATTATGGAATTCACCCCGACTGGTTTCCTCACGACCGAAGGCGAGTTCCAGCTGGATTGTGTCGTCTTCGCCACCGGCTTCGACGCCATCACCGGTCCGCTGCTCGCCATGGGCATCATGGGCGCAGGGGGCCGTAAGCTTTCTGAGAAGTGGCAGGCGGGACCGCGCACCTACCTGGGACTGATTACGGCGGGCTTCCCCAATCTGTTCATGATCACTGGACCGGGCAGCCCAGGAGTGCTGAGTACGGTCACGTGTTCGATCGAACAGCATGTCGAATGGATCGCCGATTGCCTCACCTATATGCGCGACCGTGGCTACACGACGATCGATACCGATTTACAGACGGAAGATGCTTGGGTCAACCATGTGAACGATCTCGCCGACGCCACTTTGCATGTAAAAGCGAATTCCTGGTATCTGGGCGCCAATGTGCCGGGCAAGCCGAGGGTGTTCATGCCATATATCGGCGGCGTCGGCGCTTATCGGAAGGAGTGCGAAGAGATTGTCGCCGACAGTTACCGCGGGTTTAATTTCGCATCGCAGGGGAAATCAAAGACTGCTTCGGCGGGGACCTCGTGATTTGAACCGATTAGTTCCCGGCAATCCGATATAAACCCACCTCCGTAACGGGACGGGCTATGCGACGATTCAACGAACCTCCCGGTGCACCTGAGAGTATCGGTGCCCGAGGGGGGCTTCGGACAGCAACTCATCCCCACATACCGGCAACGACCTCTATATGGGTCTCGCGAGGGCGGCTGTGGTTATGTGCACCAACGGCTCTTTGTGCTGTTCGTTATGGGCATTGCTTCAGCCGCCAGAGTGTTCTGGCTAAAGAGTGCCACCCGCGATGCGGTCAGCCAAGCTCGGACCGTGCCCGTTCCAAAGCAGGCGGCAAAGATGACCCAGTTAGGCATCGTGACCTGGGCCCCTAAAACCCCGCCCGGTTGAATTAGAGTCCGTCTTGCAAAGGAGACGGATGATGAAGCGGGACCTCCATTCCCCTTTCCGCACCGCAAAGATTCGTTCGGTGTTTCGGCCATGTGGGATAGCCGGAGTATGCTTCTCCGAAGGCGGAGGTCGCGAACTTCTTACCCTTTGGTGCCGACTGGCCTGGTAGCCCCGGAAAACATCTGGCCCGCGCTTCAGCACCTCTATGCAGTTGCGGTCAGCGCGTTGCGGATTGCGTTGGACAAGCCTGCGTGTGCATAAGCACGGAAACGGTACCCCTGGCACAATCTCTCTAACGTATTGAAGAAGGCTACGAAAAAAGAGTTGTGCTGAATTTCCCTCGGCGCCGACCAAGATCCCGCCCAAGAGGCTGTTTCTCTCGTAGTATCATTATGTTGAGAACGATTGGAATGGGATTTCACGTCGGTGCGTCTTCACAAGACGGGCGTTTTACAGGTCACCTTGACTCTGGGCAAACCTTCGCACTATAAAAGATGTACATGTTTATGTTCTCTGGCTTATAAAGTACAAACGCGGAAACGGACAGCGTGATCGCTGGAGCTGGACGCGTGAGCCTAGATTGCCTTCGAGAATAGCGAGGGACACAGCGATCAGGGAGGGGTCTTGTACAATCGCATCAAAGGACCGGTGTTTGAGTGAAGAAAGTCGCGAGCTAATCAACGGCTCGCCTTTGAGGAGACGGACCAATGAGCCCAAAGCTTGATCTGCGCATCAATGGCGGCACCCTCTTTGACGGCTCTGGCGCGCCTCGAATTCATGGCGACATCGGAATTCAAGGCGGGAGGATCGTCGAGATAGGCATTGTCTCTGGCGATGCTCGAGAGACGATAGACGCTTCGGGACTGGCCGTCGCTCCCGGCTTCATCGACATGCACACGCATTATGATGCGCAGGTATTCTGGGACCCGTCCCTCAGTCCATCGAGCCGGCTCGGCGTGACGACAGTGGTGAACGGCAATTGTGGGTTCAGCATTGCGCCGCTCAGCGGAAACCCTGATGACGCAGACTATCTCATGCGGATGCTGGCGCGAGTGGAGGGCATGCCCCTGGAAAGCCTACAACAGGGTGCGCCTTGGAACTGGCGATCATTCGAGGAATATTTGAGCAGAATCGAGGGCTCGCTCGCGATCAATGCGGCGTTCATGGTTGGTCATTCGGCGTTGCGGCGCGCGGTCATGGGCAGGCGAGCGACCGCATCCAAGGCGACGCCCGACGAAATCGCTGGCATGCAGGCGTTGCTGCGAATGTCACTTGCGGCGGGAGGTCTGGGCTTTTCCACCTCGATTTCGCCTGCCCATAACGATGCCGATGGCAATCCGGTGCCGTCGCGCCACGCCTCGCGGGAAGAGATGATTGCCCTGGCGGGCGTGCTCGCTGAGTTCGAGGGGACGGCGCTCGAACTTCAACCCAGTTCAGCGGCAGCCTTCAGCGAAAATGACCTGACTCTCATGATCGATGTGTCACGTGCGGCAAAGCGCGCATTGAACTGGAATACCCTCTTTCCGAATTCGAAAATTCCGGAGGTCTATCGTGCGCAGCTGGCGGCATCGGATATAGCTGCGACTCGCGGCGCGCGGATCGTGCCGCTTGCAGCGGCCCAAGTGAATACTTTGTGGGTCAATTTCGTCAGTGGAATGATTTTGGACATGTATCCGGGCTGGGATGAAATCATGCGCCTTCCTGTCGAGGATCGCAAAAGGACCCTCTCTGACCCAGAAGTCCGCAGGAAGATGGATGCCGGCGCGCATGCGCCGGAAGCGGGTGAACGGCGGATCCTGACCGCCGACTGGGCAAACTGGACTCTGTCGGAAATCTTCAATCCGTCCAATAGGCCGCTGCAGGGCAAGACGGTGGGTCAGGTCGCTGAGATGCAGGGCAAGCGGCCATTCGACGCGATGCTGGACATCGTAGTCGCCGACGATTTGAAGACATCACTGATGATGCCGCCTCAGGCCGACGACGATGAATCGTGGCGCATGCTCGGAGAGGTTTGGGCGGACGAGCGCACGGTCATCGGCGCGTCGGATGGAGGCGCTCACCTGGACATGATCGATACCTTCGCATCGTGCTTGCAAATTCTGAGTATCGGCGTTCGCGAGCGCCATCTGCTCAGCCTCGAGCAAGCGGTGCGCCAATTGACTTCAGTGCCGGCGGACCTCATGGGATTCCGGCATAGGGGGCGATTGAAGCAGGGCTTTTGGGCCGATATCACCGTATTCGATCCAGACATTGTGGGGCGCGGACCGGTCTATACGAAATTCGATCTTCCGGGCGGGGCAGGGCGTCTGTACGCCGATGCGGTCGGCATGCGCCATGTAATTGTCAACGGCCGGGAAATCGTGCGTGACAATCAATTCAACGAGATTTTTCCAGGCAGGATTTTGCACTCGGGAACGGACACGCACACCGTTCCATTGGCAGCCTAACGCGGACCGCGAACGTGGGGACCATTTCATAAATGCCGCACGGTCCGACCTCGACTCAAATCCAGACTGGAGGGATAGGTGGGAAACCCCGTGGCCCTCGCATATCTCGGCGTCGTTTTGTTTCCGTTGCTCTCCCGGGCCTTATAGGGTTTCCCGCTGTCGTCCGGGCACAAGGCGTTTCCGCCGACGAGTGGAAAGGAATCGTCGCCTCGGCGAGGAAGGAAGGTTCGGTCGTCGTTTACTCTTCGACGGTGGTGTCTGTCAGCGAACGGCTCAAGGCGGATTTCGAACAGGCCTTTCCCGGCATTATCATGGAATTCGCCCGCAATTCCGGAACCGCTCAACTGAGCAAGCTGGCTCAGGAGCGCCAAACCGGCGCCGACGGCGCGGACGTTGCGATCAATACCGAGCTTCTTTGGTTCGAAGAGCGAATTAAAGATCGATCGATCCTGTCGCCTCGTGGTCCGTCCGTCGATTCGTGGCCGCCCAGTTACATGATAGGAGGAGAGGTGCCGGTCCTGGCCCTGGAACCCTTCGTGCTGACCTACAACACTAATTTGATCAAAACGGCGATTATAGGATATGCGGACCTGTTGAAAGCCGAATACAAGGGGCGCTTCGGTGTTCAGGACATTGTCGCAACGTCAGTTCTTGCTTGGTACGATTGGCTAGAAAAGACCTACGGGCCGGATTTCCTGGCCAATTTGGCGGCTCAACAGCCACAGATCTATTTTAGCGGTCCAACCGCCGTACAATCCGTTGCGGCGGGTGAATTGCCGATTTGCGCATTCACCAATTTGGGATCGGCGTTGCCCTTGGTCAATCAGGGCGCGCCGATCAAGATCGTTCTGCCCAATCCAAGCTATGGAATCCGATACGCCGGTGGGCTGTTAGCCTGGGCGAAACGGCCAAACGCCGCGCAGCTCTTCATGGAATACGTCCTGTCCCCGCGCGGACAAAGGGTATGGAACGGCAAAGGCGAGACCGCCAGTCCGCTGCCGAACATTCCCGGAAGTCTCGATGCAAACACGGTCCATCCCTATGATCCAGCCGCCTATCCTCCGGAAGTCGTAACCGCGTATCAGGAAAAGTGGCGCGCCCTCTTCAAAAGGAATTGAAGCCGTGGATTGTGGTATTGCACCAAGCGTGTGAACGAAACGGACGGTTCGAATTAAGTTGGAGAATGGGTTGATGGACGTGAACGCAGAGCTTCTAATATCCGCGGATTCCCATGTAATGGAAAGTCCGACGCTGTGGCAGGAGCGGCTTCCCGTGTCCATGCGCGATCTCGCCCCAACTTATCGTGCGGATAACCCTTTGGCACATCATCCCGGAGGGTCCGATCCGATCGCGCGTATCAGTGCGATGGCTACGGATGGTGTCAGCGCTGAAATCCTGTATCCCAGCCTTGCGATGGATCAATTCGGGATGGAGGATTCCGCACTCCAAGAAGCCTGCTTTCGAGTCTACAACGACTGGCTCATCGAATACTGCACGGCCGCCCCGGATCGTCTATTTGGCGTCGGCGTGATCTCGACGTTCGACATCGGAAACGCGATTGTTGAAATGGAGCGAGTCAGGAGGGCAGGACTGCGGGGCGTAATGATTTGGCAAGTTCCTCCGCCCGAGCTTGCGTTCAGCACATCGCATTATGAGCGCTTCTGGGCGGCCGCTCAGGGCATGAACATGCCAGTGAGCTTCCACATCGTCACCGGCGCGCCATACCGGCACGGCGTGGCCGCAACATTGGGAACCAGTAAATCGCTCCGAGAATTGATGCATTTTTCGGTGAACACGCGATTGCAACATGTCGTCGATCCTTTGACAGACATCATCGGATCTGGAGTGTTGGACCGGTATGAACAGCTGAAGATCGTGCTTGTGGAGAGTGAGATTAGCTGGATGCCATTTATCATTAATCAATGGGACAAATACTTTAAGAGATTGAAAGGAAATTGTGAGGTTAAATTGCTTCCGAGCGAGTATTTCGGCCGTCAGATCTATCCGACGTTCTTCAACGACCCTCCCGCTCGCTGGATCTTAGACAATTGGGGAACAACGAATTGCATGTGGTCGAACGATTTTCCCCATGTCAACTCCACCTGGCCAAAATCGCGTGAAGTCATCGCGAGGGATTTAGGCAATTTATCCGATGCAACGCGCGCCAGATTGCTGCATGGAAATGTGAGCCATGTGTACGGGCTTGCTGACATTGCCGCGCTTCCGCGAGATCGAATGCAAGGTTGAGTATCGTGAGGATCCAGTTCCCGATCCTTTCATTGCGTTCTCACTTGAACCGTTCATCGACTATGGCAGCAGGTCGTTTGCGGGAGCACGGCAGCCGGACAGTCCAGCTTTCTCGGCGTCGCCTATGGAAGCTCAAACTTTTTTCCGGGTGTCGCCGGGTCGATTGAATCCTGCCATGGTATCTGGACGAATTCCTGGATCTTCCAGCCTGATTCGGAATCGTCCGGACCGAGGCGGACATAGCCGACGTTGAAATGCAATTGATGATCCTCCTTACGGAAACTCATCGGCCCGTAGATGGTGTCATAGGTCATTGTCTCGATGGCCTTGATAACGTCATCCGTCTTGGTGCTCTTGGCGTTTCTTACTCCTTCCGCGAGCGTCGTCACCGCGAGGTGGCACTGCGCGATGAAGGGATCGGTGAAAGTCTGCTTGGTTTCATCGAGCGCCAGCTTGTAGAACGTCTGTGCCATCGGATTCGTCTTGAACGCATCGTAGACCCAGGTGCACGCGCTCCACCAATTGTTGGGAATGTCTTTCTTGAGCGCGGGGCCCAACTGCGGGGAATAAGTCATGTCCGCAACCGCCCCCATCGACTTAAACAGACCGAATGCATTGGCTTGTTTGATGAAGGTGATAGCTTCGCCGCCGCTGTCTGCCATGACCATGCCGTCGAGCTTCATCGATACTAGCCTGGCCGATTGATCTCGATAATCGGTCGCGCCGACTTTTGCTAAAACGGGCTCCGCGAATTCGATCTGCTTGCCGTTGGCGGCATAGAACTTCTTTAGGCCGTAATAGAGATAGAGTTGCGCGGAGCGAGATCCAGCGTTGTCCGCCGCGAAGCAGCCCCAGCGCTTTAAGTCGGGATAGTGGTCCGCAATCAACTTCGCCTGTCCGAGGAATTGCATATAGGAACTCTGTCCTGCCCGAAAGCAATTGCGATTGTACAACTCGTGGGTGATCTCCATCGCGACCGCCGTCTGCACCACGAAGACGACATCGAGCGACGGAGCCACCGGGACGGCCGCCAGATCCGGCGAACTATAGGCATCGCCGACCAGCAGGTTGACGCCGTTCCCAGCCAGTTCGCGCAGTCCGATTAGCATGTCGTTCGCGTTGGCGCGCGTGTCCCGAATCTGCAATTCGACGGGTCGCCCATCGATGCCGCCAGAGTCGTTAATCATTTTGGCAGCGATTCGGGCCCCGATCACATGGCTGTTCCCAACCGAAGCTTGCGGCCCTGATATGGTTTGCAGGACACCGATCCTAATGGGAGACACCTGCGACCAGACCTTGCGGGAGCGGCCTATGGTGCTTGCCGCCAATGTGCCGCCAACGACGATTTCTCGTCGCGACAGAGAATATCCTCCCAATTTTCCCTCCGCTCTTCCGCTCATGTGGGACGTCTCGCGGGTGCTGAGAATCGTTATTTGTAAAAGTCCCATCCGAAAAGATGACCATCTTATAAAAGATGACCATCTTATGCAAATCACGTTTTGCGGAGATCAGGCGCTTCTGAAGGGATGCAAGGCCGCAAGCCAACTCTCACGGACCGCAGAAGTTTCTTATTCGTGGTCGACACGAATTAGACTGGTTTTGGCTGCGCTGGTCGAACGAACTGAGGGGCCGCCGTCACCCATAGCGCCATGACCAAGATGTTTCGCTCCCCCATGCGCTCGGGTGGCCGCGGGGGAGAACTCATTCGCAATTTTTCTCGTGCTGTTCCAGCGCACCTTGGCATCGAAAAGAGCGGGATATTTCGCTCGCCACCACCGAATCGAGCTTCCCATTTGGTTTCGCATTTCTGCCTCGGCGCGATCTTCATCGTGCGCTTGCAGCGCGTCAAACAGGCGCCAATGCGATGCCATTACCTGGGTCGCACGACGTTTGGTGGATTGGGTACCGACAACCGCAGCAGCTGTGATTGCTTGGAGCGTGTCATAGATAATTCGTAGAACTGGATTACTTGCCGCTTCGGCAACAATTCGACGGATCAGGCTGTTTGGCTGATGTATCACCGCCGGATCCGGGCCGTGCTCCTGTAGCGCTTCCAGCCAAAGGCGTAGTTCTCGCAGCTGCTTGCGCGAGATATTGCGTGCTGCAAGACGCGCCAGCGTAGGTTCAAATATCAATCTGGCCGACAGTACCTGCTTAAGAGAGACTGGTTCAAACGATAGCACCAAACTCATCGCTTCGCTGAGGTCCGCGGCCTTGGGTCGGCGGACGATCGGTCCGCCGGAGCGTCCCGGCTTGATTGTTATGACGCCCCTGGTCTCGAGCAGGCGTAACGCCTCGCGAAGTGTCGTTCGCGCAACCTGCAGCAACTTCTGCATATCGCGCTCGCGCAGCAGCAATGTTCCTTCGGGCAGATTCTGCTCAACGATATATTCGGCAATCTGGCGCGCGACGCGCTCCGAACGCGCAACCCGCTCAGGTGCCTCCGGCAAACCATGTCCAAGAAATTCGTGTATTTCCGACGTCTCTTTCAATATTCCACTCACATTGATCACGGCTCATTGACACTGGCTTGCCCGGATTTAGCATCTCACGCTCGGGCTGCCAACCGATTGCGCAACAGGCGCCCAGGCAGCGCGCCGGTATGCTCGCCGTTTTCGATCACAATCTGCCCATCAACGATCGTATCTGCCCGACATGGGCACCCGCGTCGGAGAACGTCATGATGGTACGTGGATGTTTCATGATCTCTAAAAGCCCATCATCGTTGGCCATTGTCGGAAACTGCCGCTGTCGGCGCAGCTCATTGACCTCGTCGGTTGTTATTGCTCAGCGGTGTTGCCGGCTGGCCAGCGACACCGCGCAGTCCTCGCCCCTTACTCCTCCTTGAACACGACACCCGGCGAGGGCGGTTCGATCGCATCTTGCCATGGGATCGTCTCATAACCCGCAATATGATAGCCGGGCGCCGTCTCCTGAGGTTCGACATGGAGGTAGCCGGGATCCATCTCCACCTGATGATCGTCCTTGCGGAAGCGCAGCGGACCGAACACGCAGTCTACCGGGTTATTCTCAAGTGCATCGATCAGGTTGTCCGTCTCCACGCTCTTGGCCACTCCCGCCGCAGATGCAAAGCACATAAGCGACGTGTGACCCACGGCGGCGTAAGGATGGACATCTTGCGCATTGGTCGTCTTGGTTTCAGCGTTGTAATCGCGTACGAATTGCCGCGCCATCGGTACCGTCTTATAGCGGTCGAAGTTCCACATATCGACGCTCCAGAAGTTGTTGGGAACATTCTGTTTGAGAGCGGTGCCGGCGCTGGTTGCAAGACTGTTATCCGCGACGACCTTAATGGTCTTAAACAGCCCAAAAGGCCGGGCCTGTTGCATGAAGGTAACGGCTTCCTGGCTGACAAGGCCCATATAAATTCCGTCGAGCTTTTGAGCCATGACGTCACTGATTTGATTCCGATAGTCCATTGCGCCTACTTTCGTGACCACGGGATCGACGATCTCGATCTGCTTGCTTGCATATTTTGGGTAATTGCGCTTCAGAGATCGCGAAAAGATATCCCAGGATTGGTGCGAACCTATTTGGTCGGCAATGATCGTCCCCCAACGGAGGGCGTCGGGCGCGACCTTAGCCATGAGTGCGCCCATGCCGCCCAGATACATATGGATGCTGGTGCCGCATCGGAAGAAATTGCGGACGTACAATTCGTGCGTTTCGCTCATTAGCGAGCCGCTGGGCGTGATCAGAACCATATTCAGCCCGCGCGCGAGCGGTTCTTCAGCCGTTAGCAATGCGCCAAACGAGTCCCCAAGGACCATGTTGACCCCGAGGCCCGCCAGATCGTGTAGCGCAGTTACAGCTTCCGTGGCGCTGAGCTTGGTATCGCGCACGACCAGTTCTACCGGACTTCCGTTGATCCCTCCCGATCGGTTCAATTCCGATGACGCGATCCTTGCGCCAAGCAAATGCATTTGGCCGAGCTCGGTGGCAGACCCCGAAAGGGTCTGGAGAAGACCGATCTTCACTGTCTGTTGCGGGGCGGAAGCAGCGGCCCTGGTGCCTAGAAGGCCGGTTGCAATCGAACCAGCGATGAATTGCCGACGACCAATTCTGTAGAGTCCCATTTGATCCTCCCTCGACGCCAATGCCATCCCGTATACCTGCCACCGGCTGTTCTGATCACAGTATTTTGAATGGGCAAGACGCCCCACTCGGCGATCGCATCGTTGGCGTTGTAATGATCCGCGCGTGGGGTGCGATCGAGCTGCATCGTCCAAAATCGCCTTACGGGTTGGATGATCACTGCCACCGGATCGAAACGCCGCCTTCACCCGGTCCGCTGCTGAATCACGCTCTGTAGGAGGTACCGCGCTCACGCTCCAGTTTGCGCAGCAACGCCGGCCACTGAAATCCCTGCTCCATGCTGCCGCCGAGGGACAAAATCTTCCGCGACTGCGCTTTCGTATGGGTAACGACCTCAGGCGAAAGCCCATTCAGCTCACAGCCACCAGAAAGCCCCGCAATCTGTTGACGGCAGGCTTGCTCGAGGAAGAACATCCAGCAGAAGGCTTCGCCGATCGAACGCCCTACTGTTAGCGCGCCGTGATTTCGCAACAACATGACCCGGTTATCCTCGCCCAGGTCACGTACGATGCTTTCCCGTTCGTCGAGATTGAGCGCAGCGCCTTCGAAATCGTGGTAGGTGAGAAAGGCGCTAACCACTAGGGCCTTCTGGCTGATCGGCAGGAGACCCTGCCTCTGCATTGCCACGCCATTATTGGCTGTCGTATGGCTGTGCATAACACACGTGAATTCTGGCTTGGCGATATGAATCGCGCTGTGGATGACGAAACCAGCGAAGTTCAGCTTGTCCTTCGGGCCCGAAATCACGTTACCCTTCACATCCACCTTAATGAGGGAGGACGCGGTGATTTCATCGAATAGCCAACCATAGGGATTGAGCAGAAAGTGCTCCTCGCCACCTGGAACCCTGGCGGAAATATGCGTCCCTGCGAGATCCGACATGCCATACATATCCGTCAGCTGGTAGCACGCGGCTAGGTCGCAGCGAACATTCCATTCCTCGACCCTCATGCCGTTCGGCACATCGGATTTGACGCTTCTTTGTAAAATCGACGTCATGACTTTCTCCTCCACTACGCATTGGTTGGCGACTACGATGCTTCATTCATTCTAGTCCAATGGTCGGCAGCACATCAGAGCTCCCCGCGTGCCTTGGCTCGGGCATCCGAGATACCGGCTCCGCCGACTTTCGCGTGGTCATCGCGCTTGTTTGCATCCTCCGTGGTGATTCGGGCGGGACGAATGGAATAGGTCTTGCGCCCGACACCGGTCCAGTTCCTCCAAAATTCCTCCAGGTCCAGTCCCTTCATGCTCATCGCCGGGGAATCGGGGGCCATGTATTTGAGCTGAAGCTTTCGGCTGCGCTCATAGCCCGGATCGTCGCACGGTTCGGCACACCCTTCCAAGATAGCATAAACCGGCGGATAGACGCTGTTATAGACAGTAACGCAGACTCGGGGGTCGCGCGCCAAACGCCTTACGATGGTTCTCGTGTTCCGGATGGAAAGGAAGAGTGAATCGCCGTCCCAGTCGTAACCCAAAGCGATCGTGAGCGGTGATCCGTCCTTCCTGAGAGTAGTTACTGAGGCGAACCGAACCTCGGTCAGGAAGGCGTTCAATTCATCGCGACTCATTGCGTACGGACTTGCCAAGGCATCGTTCATGCCAACTCCCTATCACTGCGTCTCGGACAAGGTTGATTAAATTGTAAGGAGCTAAGGAGACCTGTGCGCGGGTGGCCGTATCGTCCATATTTTGCAATACCTAGAGCAAATTCCTCGAAACGCGAGTCGGGAGGGATTCCCGAAGGGCTGAATGTGTGATTCGGTTCTTCCGCCATTAGGTGGGAGATTCGGATGGGTAAGCCTTACAGTTTAGATTTGCGGGAGCGGGTGATAGCGGCGATTGAGGGCGGGGCGTCGACGGGTCAAGCGGCGGCTCGGTTTTCGATAGGGAAAGCAACGGCGGGCGCCTGGGGGCGCCTGAAGCGCGCGACGGGAGATGTTACGCCGGCCAGACAAGGCAAGCCGAAGGGTTCGGTTCTCGACGCGCATGCGGATTTTATTTTCGCTCTCATCGGGGAGACGCACGACATCACGCTGGAGGAGATAGCCGATCGCCTTGCGGACGAGCGCGGCGTGAAGATCGTGCCCACGGCGGTGTGGAAATTTCTCGACCGGCACGACATGACGCATAAAAAAAGACTGCTCATGCGAGCGAACAGGAGCGCGTCGATGTGAAGGCGGCGCGCGAGAATTGGCTGGCGGCGCAAACCGAGCTCGATCCTGAGCGCCTGGTCTTCATCGACGAAAGCGGCCTGTCGACCAAGATGGCCCGCCTGCGGGGGTGGGCGCCGAAGGGAGAACGCTGTCGCGCGGCGGTCCCACACGGGCACTGGTGTACCACAACCTTTGTCGGCGGCCTGACCCTGACCGGCATTCGCGCCCCCATGTTGCTCGATGGCCCCATGGACGGCGAAGCTTTCCTGGCTTGGTGCGAGCAGATGCTGGGGCCCGAGTTACGGCCGGGCGACATCGTTATCATGGACAATCTGCCCGCGCACAAGGTAGCCGGTGTTCGCGAAGCCATCGAAGCAGCCGACGCGACGTTACTGTATCTGCCGCCCTACAGTCCCGACTTCAATCCAATCGAGAATGCCTTCGCCAAGCTCAAGGCGCATATCCGAAAAGCTGCCGCCCGAACCGTCCAAGCCCTCGAAAAGGCCGTCGCCAGCGCTTTGTCCACATTCGAACCAAGCCAATGTGCAAA
>Ga0206992_1037_pt1 | contig 27576 bp, 15 predicted proteins | sample Alteio_BWMinCont_6_FD_153267 | JGI IMG/M metagenome (GOLD analysis project Ga0206992, IMG submission 153267) | Enriched cells from forest soil in Barre Woods Harvard Forest LTER site, Petersham, Massachusetts, United States -... | ecosystem: Environmental > Terrestrial > Soil > Temperate forest >... | reverse complement strand
TCGAGTCCGGTCATCAGCCAGCAATTATTGAGATTTATTTATTTAGGTAGATAAGCAAGCTTGATAATGCATACTATTCGAGGCCGATCATCAAGCTAGCAATAACTGAAATTTTTGATTGATGATCCTAATTCTATTTCAGCAGATTTCCCTGTAATTTGTGCATAAAATGTTATCCATAAATTGCCATCCAAAAATTATTATACAAAAATTGGTATCCAAAAATAATTTCAATTTAACGGTTCTGAAAAATATGTTGAATTTTAACCCACAATTTGTGGGTTAAAAAAACGAAAAAACGGTATCAGGATACAAATAGAACCACAATTTGTGGGTTAAAAATTTTGAAAACGATATAAGGATCCTAAAAAACCCACCATTGTGGGTTTCCGCGCGGGAATTTTTTCTTCAGGATCAATAATTATTTCTCATTTTTTTTGTGCAAAAATTTTTGCAATCAAAAAATCCCTTCGAATACATCCCATTATTGGGTGTAAATTTTTGCACGATTTTTTGGTCAAAAAAGTTTTTAATTATTTTTAAAAATTTTTATTGGGAAGAATTTTTTTTGGAATTTTTTTGTAAGAATTTTTAAGAATTCTTTTTTTATCGAGAACCATTATAAGATCTAATATTAGATCTAATATTAGATCTAATATTAGAATGCAAATTTGAAATTTTATTAATAGCTAGCAATTACTGGGATTTCTTTATTTAGGGCAGAAACCCGAGCTAGATAATGAATACCATCGAAATTAACCCATTCGAGACCGACATTAACCAGCCAGCAATTGATGAGATTTATTTATTTAGGGCGGAAAAGCGAGCTTGTCAATGCGTACTATCGAAATTTGCTTATTTGAGGCTGGCTACCAATCAACCAGCAATCACTGGAATTTATTTATTTAGGGCGGAAAAGCGAGCTTGACAATGCATACTATCGAAATCTGCCTATTTGAGGCTGGTCATCAATCAGCAAACAATTACTGAAATTCTTTGATTAATTATCTTAATTCTATTTCAACAGATTTCCCTGTAATTTGTGCATAAAATGTTATCTATAAATTGCCATCCAAAAATTATTATACAAAAATTACTATCCAAAAATAATTTTCCTTTAACGGTTCTGAAAAATATGTTGAATTTTAACCCACAAATTGTGGGTTAATAAAACGAAAAAACGGTATCAGGATACAAATAGAACCACAATTTGTGGGTTAATTTTTTTGAAAACGATATAAGGATCCTAAAAAACCCACCAGTGTGGGTTTTCCGCGCGGGAATTTTTTCCTTAGGATCAATAATTATTTCTCGTTTTTTTGTGCAAAAATTTTTACAATTAAAAAATCCTTCGAATACATCTCATTATTGATGTAAATTTTTGCACGATTTTGGGTCAAAAAAATTTTAAATCATTTTTAAAAATTTTTATTGGAAAGAATTTTTTTTTAGAATTTTTTAGAACTCTTTTTATCGAGAACCATTAAAAGACTTAATATTCGAATGCAAAATTGAAATCTTAATGATAAGCTGATCATTATTCGCCAACAATTACTGAGATTTATTTAGGGCGGAAAAGCGAGTTTAATGCACAATATCGAAATCTGCTATTTATCGACCACACATACATTGCTGAAGGATCACTAATGTATTTTTCATACAGGAACCAATCATGATCCTCAGTAATTGCACTAAATATATAAAAAATTATGTGCTGCTTTTGTACGATAATTTCCTATGAACCTATCGTATGAGATCAGCACATGAATTCATATATGAAATACAATTACTGAGGGGCCGTTAATGTATTTTTTATATAGGACCCAACACCGGCCCTCAGTAATTGCACCAAATATATAAAATCATGTGCTGCTTTCGTACGATAATTTCTTCCTATGAACTTATCGTATGAGATCAGCACATGAATTCATATATGAAATACAATTACTGAGGGCCGTTAATGTATTTTTTATACAGGAACCAACAGCGCCCTCAGTAATTGCACCAAATATATAAAATCATGTGCTGCTTTCGTACGATAATTTCTTCCTATGAACTTATCGTATGAGATCAGCACATGAATTCATATATGAAATACAATTACTGAGGGCCGTTAATGTATTTTTTATACAGGAACCAACAGCGCCCTCAGTAATTGCACCAAATATATAAAATCATGTGCTGCTTTCGTACGATAATTTCTTCCTATGAACTTATCGTATGAGATCAGCACATGAATTCATATATAAAATACAATTACTGAGGGGGCGTTAATGTATTTTTTATACAGGAACTAACAGCGGCCCTCAGTAATTGCACTAAATATATAAAACCCTGTGCTGCTTTAGTACGAAAATTTCATATTATTATGAACCTATCGTATGAGATCAGCACATGAATTCATATATGAAATACAATTACTGAGGGGCCGTTAATGTATTTTTTATATACAGGAACCAACAGCGCCCTCAGTAATTGTACCAAATATATAAAATACAACTACTGAGGGCCGCTAATGTATTTTTTATACAGAAACCAATTGCGGCCCCTATATGTATTCTTTATATAAAAAAATTGATAAATATTCTTTTTGATATAAAAAATATTTATTAGTGTATCAACATTCACATTAATGGTCAAAACAGATAAAAGTATTGAGGACAAGTATAAAAAATTAAAACAACATGAACATATTTTAAAAAGGCCAGGAATGTATATTGGAAGTCCAAAAAAAGAAAAATGCCAAATGTGGGTATATAATGAACACAAATCGGCTGACCAAGAATCTGATTGCGGACTTACAATTATTTTAAAAGAAATTACATATGTACCGGGCCTTTATAAAATCTATGACGAAATACTGGTTAATGCAAGGGACCATGTTATTAGGTGTATTGAGGAGAAAAAAGAAAAATGTACGCTGATTAAAGTAAACATAGACAAAAATTCTGGAAAAATTTCTGTTTGGAATAATGGCGAAGGAATTCCAGTTGTTGAACACAAAGAACATAAAATGTTGGTTCCGTCATTAATTTTTGGAGAACTTTTATCATCGACAAATTATGATGATGATGAGAAAAGGAAAGTTGGAGGAACAAATGGTTTGGGTGCTAAATTGACAAATATCTATTCGACAGAATTCGAAATAGAAATTTTAGATTCGGAAAATAATAAAAAATTTTACCAAAAATTTACTAAAAATATGTACAACAGGGAAAAGCCCGTTGTAACGTCTGGCAAAGGAAAAAAATCGTATACCCAAATTAGTTTTGTTCCTGATTTTGAAAAATTTGGTATTAAGGGTTTGACAGATGATATTTTGTCTTTGTTTAAGAAAAGGGTCTATGATATTGCAATGTCTGTTTCTCTAATATCGTCCACCAAAATTTCGTATAATGACAAACCAATCGTTGTAAATTCTTTTGCAAAATATATTGATCTTTATTTTCCAGAAAATTCCGAACATAAAAAAGTTCTTGATGTGGGAGACGAAAATTGGAAAGTATGTGTTGTTTATGATACAACTGATAAATTTGACCACCAAAATATTTCATTTGTCAATGGCATTTGCACAACAAGAGGAGGGACACATGTGGACTATGTTGCAAACCAAATTGTTAGCAAACTTAAAGAAAGTGTTAGCAAAAAAGCAAAAGATTTAGTAATTAAACCTGCAATGATAAAAGAAAATTTAATCTTTTTTGTTGATTCCGTTATAATAAATCCAGACTTTGACACACAAACAAAAGAATTGTTGAAAACAAAAGTTGCAGATTTTGGGTCAACGTACAAAGCTCCCGAATCATTTTTAAAGAAAATTATAAAAACAGGTGTTGTTGATAGCATTGTTGCAAATGCTGTCGCAAAAGAAAATGCTAATTTACAAAAAACTGGCAAAAGTAAAGGAACCATCAGGTTGCTTAAATTATATAACGCACACAAATCTAATGTAAGGGAAGGATATAAATGTACACTAATTTTAACGGAAGGAGATTCTGCCAAAACATTTGCAATGTCCGGACTTAACGTAGTGGGCAGAGATTATTATGGTGTATTTCCGTTGAGAGGAAAATTATTGAACGTCCGGGACGAAAGTCCTAAAAAAATTGCAGACAACGAAGAAATTAATGCTATCAGACAAATTATAGGCCTGGAATATGGCAAAGTATACACCAGTACAAAAGGCCTGCGATACGGAAGCATAATGGCATTGACCGACCAAGACCACGATGGAAGCCACATTAAAGGTTTAATAATGAATTATATCCACTATTTTTGGCCATCGTTGGTTAAATTATTTAGTGTGGGAAATGTAGACGAATATTTTATTAAATCTTTTCTAACACCTCTCATAAAAGCTACAAAGGGAAAAGGAAAAAATCAAGAAAAAATTTGTTTCTACAGCATGCAAGAATTTGATAAATGGAAAGATAACAATAATAACGGCAAAGGATGGAATATTAAATATTATAAAGGATTGGGAACACATAAAGCAGAAGAGGCACAAGAATGTTTTAATAATTTGGAAGATAAACTGATATGTTACTATTGGAAGACAAAACAAGACGGTAAAAAAAGCGACAAAAATGACAAAAGTGACAAAAGCGACAAAAAAAATAAAGTAGAATCCGAATTTATCGATGCAGAAACTGATATCGTTTCCGAAATATACAAACCAAAATATAATGATATTTGTGAAGATGCAATTACGTTAGCATTTGCAAAAAAGAGAGAAAATGACCGAAAGCTGTGGCTCAATACATATGATCCGAACATTTATATTGATAATTCAAAAAGAAAAATTTCTTATTACGATTTCATACATAAAGAATTAATTGGATTTTCTGTTTACGATACAGTAAGGTCTATTCCAAATTTGATGGATGGTTTTAAACCTGGACAAAGAAAAGTATATTACGGATCAGTCAAAAAAAATATATATGTTAAAGAAATAAAGGTAGCACAATTATCTGGATATATTAGTGAAAATACTCACTACCACCACGGTGAACAATCATTAAATGACACAATCGTAAAAATGGCACAAAATTATGTAGGGAGTAATAATATTAATTTGCTAACACCAAACGGCCAATTTGGATCAAGATTGTGTGGCGGAAAGGATGCATCAAGTCCGAGATATATTTTTACACAACTAAACACTTTGGGAAAAAAAATATTTATAGAACATGATTTCGATGTGCTGCACCAACAGTCAGAAGATGAAGATGAAATTGAACCCGTATACTATGCACCAATCATACCAATGGTTTTGGTTAACGGAGCTGATGGTATTGGTACCGGATATTCTTCGTCAGTAGAACCATGTAATCCGAGAGATATTTATTCTAATTTAAAAAGAATCATAAGCGGACAAAAACCAAAAAGTATGTATCCTTGGTACAGACATTTTACGGGAACCATTGAAAAAATAGACAACAATAAATTTATTTCCAGAGCAAAATATGAAATCAAAGGAGAAGATACAATCCATATAACAGACCTTCCGATTGGAACATGGACCGACAACTACAAAGCATTTTTGGATGAGCTACTTGAGGATGCAGCAAAAGATAAAAAAGAATTAAAAAAAAGTTCAAATGCACAAAACAAATCCAATTCATCATCCAAATCTAAATCATCCTCTAAACTAAAGTCTGGTTCCAAAGCAAAATCAAGATCAAACAAAAAAAATAAATATTTGGCTGCCAAAAGCAGGAAAAGTAAAACTGCAAAAGTAGCAAAAAAGAATAAAATTGGGTCCGATATAAAAACATATACGGAAGATTGTACTGATATTAGGGTTAGTTTTACAATTGTGTTTAATCCTGGTAAACTGAAATTCCATATTAAAAACGGAACCCTCGAAAAAAATTTGAAATTAATAACGGCACTAAATTTAACAAATATGCATTTGTTTGACGAAAATCGTAAAATAAAAAAATATGATTCATATGGAGCGATACTCAGAGCATTTGCAAAAGTTAGGCTCGACATATACCAAAAAAGAAAAGATTATTTGTTGGACAAATGGAGAAAAGAAATGGATATGCTCGAATGGAAACTTAAATTCATCGAAAACGTAATTGCAGAAAAAATTATCGTTTTCAAAAAGAAAACTGTCGAAATAATTGAGCAGTTGGAAGAACTAAAATTTCCAAAATTTATTTTTGGTGAAAAGAAAAATCCAACATACGACTATCTGACATCAATGACAATTATAAAATTTTCAAAAGATGAAGTTGAAAAATTAAAAAAACAGATCCAGGACAAAAATGAAGAAATTGGAATTTTGGAGTCCAAATCTGCATCCCAATTGTGGGAGGAAGAACTGGAGGCATTCATTGATGAGTACGACAAATGGGAAAAAGAAACGGACGATGAATATGAAAGATTACTGTCCGAGAAAGGTTCAAAAAAGCGAAAACCAAAATCTAAAAGTATGACAATTGATGTTTAATTCAGTATAAAAAAATTGATTTATTAAATATTTAAAAATTAAATATTTAATAAACCAAAATATAAGCATGAACTATTTGGTATCCGACGAATCTTTAGTAAATGAACCGTCGTACATACCAATTTAAGCAATTTGTATAGTATGAATTTCCAATTTGATAAATTGATAGACGCCAAGAATAAGATCATAAATAATTTTTTGTCTAAACCAGGGAAAATTCTTCCAACCTATAATTGGTCTGACTATTTATTTTATAGAAATTGTTTTAAGGATAGTCCAAATATAATTCCTTTCCAATTCATGACGGCAAAAGGCTACTTTGACGTAAAATATACAACCACTGTTATAAATGGTTCTAAAGAAGAATTAAAGGAACTAAAAAGAAGACAAACAATACATGACTTTATTAATGATAACAAAAATAATTCAAAAAAGCACAAAAATAAAAATATTGATTTTGATGATATTATATGGTTTAATGCGGGTAATTCTTGTCCAATTTTCCGATTCCATGTTACAAATGAACAATATGATAATTTACATAATCTGAGCTGTGAATATTATTTAAATCAAAAATTGGATGAAAATAATTCTGCTTTAGAAAAAAAAGAGACAATCGACGTATTGGTTGATGGTTTTATCAGCAACAAAGAAATTAATGAAATAAATAAAACAATAAGTATTATGATGTGCTATTTTTGGTATTGCTCACTAAAAGAAATAGACAAATTAATTATTGAAAAAATTAATGAAAATTTGGAAAAAATACATAAAAAAGAATTGGAACTTTTCTCTTTAGACAAAATAAAAGATAATTTTAGTGAAGAAGACATCAAAAATTCAAATCTGAAATTTTGAATTACAAAGTTGGTGGATCATATTTTTGTAATGAAAATAATTATGGCGAAACAGTTACAAATATTTATTTTGGTTTCGTCAATTTATAAAAACGAATTATTTTTTAGGAACAAATATTTATGTTTGTATTTACGATATTTCTTTTTGTATTTATTATACATAATATGTTCTACTACAAAATCATAATCGGGATCTCTTTTGTCAATTAAATTTACTTGCGGAACTAGTACACCATTACCATTGTTGTATCCAATTGTTATTTTTGTTGGGTGTATGTCTACAGATTTAATTTTTTTGTCAGATATTTTAATTTCTGCCAAAAAACTTAAATCATTTCTGTAAAATGGATCCACGGCATAGTCGTCTATAAAATCTCCCATTGCATAAAAAATATATCCATTTTTATATTTTTCTATTGGCAGAACATGGTGTGCGCTGTGGCCATGTATGATATCAACACCGCTGTCAACCAGGTTACGGAAAAAATTTATAGTATTTTGTGGTATAGCATCAACATAGTTGCTTCCGTGGTGCATAGAATATATCAAAATATCAACTTTGGACCTGACAGCTGTTATACTTGTAATGTAATCCTTCCATCTGTCCAAATCATCTATATCTACAAAATTTATTCCAGGGTTTTCTTTTCCGGCAGCAAAATTTTTTGGATGGTCGCTGGCAGATACTATTCCAATTTTGGTACCATTTATATTTATTATGGCAGCTTTCATCGCATCAGAAAGTGTTTTTCCTGCACCACTAAATGCAATATTTAGAGAATTTAAATTTTCCATGGTATCGGTAAGGCCTGCCTCCATAAAATCTAGACTATGGTTGTTTGCCAGATTAGCATATGATACATTATTTAATACATTTTTGTATCTGGTTCCGAGTCTAAAATTGAATGTTTTATTGGGAAATTTTATTGTATGATTAGTTATTGTTGTTTCCAAATTAATTCCAAAAAAATCACATTTGGTAATGAGATCTAAAGTAGAACCCCATATGTTGAAATTCGGATCGGTACCAAATAGTCGGTTGAAACTGCGGCCCAACATAACATCTCCGCATAAAAGCATCGTTAACATTTTATATATACCTAACAAAAAGTTCGGTGCATAGATTTTTCCAATTTATCAAAACATATTATGACACACAGTGAGCGCGAACTGGTTTACAACATTCATTTATAATTTGTATAAATATATAAATTATAAATGGTCAAAAACTGTTTGTTCGTCTCGCTGATGTTCTTCAACAAACTTTCCATAGACTTTTACATCATCCAACGAAACATCGTTCAAGAAATCAATATGTCCGCTTGCCCAGAATACATGACGTCCGCATCCCGTTTTACGGTAACAGTTGACGTGACAATCATCTTTATGGTGTCCTCCAATGCCTTTACCATTACGGGGACAATCGCCATAATAATATACTGAATTATTAGGATCGAACTCTCTTTTCCTGTTGAGAACATTGTGTATTTGGTGTGTTTGTGATATGTAACTTTTGATAAGGTACAGGCAGTCGTTCAATTTGTCCAAAGTTTCAACATCATTTTCAAAACCATCAACCGGGACAGTGTTGTCTTGCATGATTCGGAATGGATCGTTGCTACCTGTCATATATTGATAATATTTGCTGTATTTCTCATTTTTCATCACATTTTTGCACTTGACAAATTCGTCCCACCATTCCTGGATTTCGTCAACAACTTTTTTTTGTTTGGCAGGCCTTTCTTCATTTTCCTTTCGAATTTCTTCAGCAAGCACTTTTGCCCAAATCTCTTTGCAACGCCTTTCTCTTTCCTCCATTTTTATCCTTTCCTCTTCCAGAGCCTCTTTTACAAGTCTTCTTTGTTCTATTTTTTCCTCAATTTCTTTTGCGTCAATAACTTCGTCGTATTCTCTCGGGCATACATAGTATTCATTTCTGGCATTTTCCAATTTTTTGGTTCTTTCGTCCAGAACAAGTTTTTCTTTCTGGCAAAAAGAAATAATTTTATCAAATGTATCAATTAAATTTTGCGCATTACCAATTGCTTTCTCAAAATTATCTTTTTCGGTATAGTGATAAAATAGATACAAGACAGTAGAATTTCCTTGAATAAATTTTTTCCGGCAGAATTCTTTGCGATATCCGACATTTTTCTCTTCCTTTTCCTGAGTACTTGCAAGTTTTCTTTGTTCTATTTTTTTCTTAATTTCTTCTGCCCTAATAATTCGGTCATTTTCACTCGGAAATTCATAGTTTTCGTTTTTGGTATTTTCCAATTTTTTGCTTCTTTCGTCAAGAACAAGTTTTTCTTCCTGGCAAAAAGAAATAATTTTATCAAATGTGTCAATTAAGTTTTGTGCCCGAGCAATTGCTTTCCCAAAATCATTTTTTTCTGCATGGTCATAATATAAAGATAAAGTAGTGGAATTTCCTGAAATAGAAATTTTTCGGTGGAAACCAAATTGGCTAGCACTGTCAATGTCCATTATTTTAGGTTTTTGTACTATACCAAATAAATACTAAGCCTGTTAATATGTTAAAAAATCAATTTTTTTTTAACTAATTTTTGGAATTACATATTATCGTTAACATTTTATATATACCTAACAAAAAGTTCGGTGCATAGATTTTTCCAATTTATCAAAACATATTTTATTACATTTTTTTTCGCATTCTTTGTAGGAACTATTTTTGTTTACCATGCATGGATTGTTTCCATCGAACATGCACGAACTAAAACAATTTTTAAAAATTGGTATTGATTTTTCGATGCATTGTTCGACTCTGCTTTTCGGTTTGAATTTTTTGTATAAATATACGGCTACAATTATGATAATTATTAGTACCAAAATTAGAACTGCAACATTCATTTATAATTTATATAAATATATAAATTATAAATTGTCAAAATCTGTTTGTCCGTGACGCTGATGGTGTTCAACAAACTTTCCATGGACTTTTTTATCATCCAACGAAACATCTCTCAAGAAATCAACATGTCCGCTTGTCCACACTACATTCAATCCACAGTCCGTTTTATAGTATCTGTTGGTGTGACAATTATCTTTATGGTCTCTTCCGTCGTCTTTACCGTTACGGGGACAATCGCCATAATAATGTACCGAATCAAAATTGAACTCTCTTTTCCTGTTGAGAACATTGTGTATTTGGTGTATTTGTGATATGTAACTTTTGATAAGGTACAGGCTGTCGTACAATTTTTTCAAAGTTTCAACATTATTTTCAAGACTATCAACCGGGATAGTGTTGTCTTGCGTGATTCGGAATGGATCGTTGCTACCTTTGATAAATTGCCAATATTTGCCGTATTTCTCATTTTTCATCACATTTTTGCACTTGACAAATTCGTCCCACCATTCCTGGATTTCGTCAACAACTTTTTTTTGTTCGACACGCCTGTCTTCATTTTCCTTCTTTTTAAGTTTTTCAGCAAGCTCTTTTGCCTCGATCTCTTTGCGACGCCTTTCTTCCTCCATTTTTATCCTTTCCTCTTCCTGAGCCCTCTTTGCAAGTCTTCTTTGTTCTATTTTTTCCTCAATTTCTTTTGCGCCAATAACTTCGTCGTATTCGTTTGGGCATACATAGTATTCATCTCTGGCATTTTCCAATGTTTTGGTTCTTTCGTCCAGAACAAGTTTTTCTTCCTGGCAAAAAGAAATAATTTTATCAAATGTATTAATTAAATTTTGCGCACCACCAATTGCTTTCTCAAAATTATCTTTTTCTGTATAGTCATAAGATAGACACAAGACAGTAAAATTTTCTTGAATAGATTTTTTCCGGCAGAATTCTTTGCGACATTCGACATTTTTCTCTTCCTTTTCCTGAGCACTCACACTCGCAAGTTTTCTTTGTTCTATTTTTTTCTTAATTTCTTCTGCCCTAATAACTTGGTCATATTCACTCGGAAATTCATAATCTTCATTTTTGGCATTTTCCAATTTTTTGGTTCTTTCGCCTAGAACAAGTTTTTCTTCCTGGCAAAAAGAAATAATTTCATCAAATGTGTCAATTAAATTTTGTGCATGTGCAATTGCTTTCACAAAATCATTTTCCTCGTCATAGTCATAAGATAAAGACAAAATAATAAGATTTTCTGGAAATTGGTAAGTACTGATAATGGACATTATCTTAGGTTTTTATACTATACCAAATACTAAGCCTGTTAATATGTTAAAAAATCAATTTTTTTTTAACTAATTAGTTTAAAAATTCATTACAAATATTACATATTATGGCACACATACAGCCTACCGACTACAAAATCCAACCATGTATTAGCTATATACATGTTGACTCAGCACAGCGACAAAAAGACCACACAAACCATTACGAAGAAGAATTATATAGTTTGCCGCCTTATGCACTACACTTTACGAACAATTCTAGTTTTGTTACTGTTAATTTGCCTGGACACAAATTCAAAAATGGTGACCATATCATACTGAACAATGTGATTTCAAAAAATATAATTTTGAATAATGTATTGTCCGTTAAAAAAAATAGTTTTTTTGTTAGAATTTTACATAAAAACCATGGGCTGTCACTGCACAGTTTGTACAATCCAAATAGTTCTGAGGAATTTGACTTGATAGAATATGTTGACGAATTGCCTATGTCGTACGAAGAAAATGATGACATTCCGGATAATCTTAACCAGCACTATATACTCAAAAAAAATCATAAATTGGATTTTACCATACAACTGTCCAACATAATCGGATCAAATTTTAATAGAAATTTTATAGGAAACATATCCGTAAATTATCTTAATAAAAAACAAATTGTTTATTTGATTTTTACGAAAAGAAATAATATATTCCAGCATGACCCGGACAGTTATCTAATTATGTTGGACAAAAGATCATCCATCAACTACAAGGATGGAACGAATTTTTTAAAAGATAGGTCAGAAAATCCAACAAATATTTTGGCAAATAATAATATTTATATAAAATTTTTTAATTTGTTTGGTATACCACTGAACTATCTGAATTCGGGAACTCCTACAAACGAAAATTTTAAATATGCATATATGACAATAGTATCAACTTCCGACAACAGTTTTACAATAGATGCTAACCATAATGCAATTGTTGATCCTACAAACAGTTTTTATGACTACAGCGATATTTTAGACCAAAACATAAATATTAATGATTTAATTGGATCAAATAAGGGAGGAGGTAATAAATTATTTGCGAGAAGAATATATATTACATCATCGGGTTATCCTGATCCAAATTTTTACTGTTTTAAATTAGACAGAACGTACAAAAACATATTCCAGATAAAAATGATTTCGTCAATTTTTCCAAATTCACAACTGACAATAAATAATAAAACGTCTGACATAGCTAATAATAAACTTTATTGGAGAAATTTGGATGATGGCGACTACATATATAGTTTATCAGTCCAGCCCGGAAACTATACACCACAACAATTGTCCAACGAAATAGAAAAAAAATTTAGTAAAATAATTCGATATCCCTATACAAAAGAGTACGAATCGGAAATATACCAACCATTTTTGGACCATTTAACTCCAAATGATAATATGCTGTACGACGAAAAAGGATATAACAAATTTCATATTGTAAAAATTAATATTTCAGAAAAAACGGACAAAGTTTTATTTCGTGCTTTTAGAGAACTAGTCCAGGACGGTCAGGACGGTGATGTGCTTAACATTCCCGATAATAAAATCCAAATAACTGTAACGGATAATTTACCAACTAGCGCTAACGAAATATTATACATGTACATTACACCGGATACCCATATTACATCGCAGGATGCTGAACTGCCGTACACATATAATAATCTTTACAAATATATTTCCCAAAGAACCAGACACGATACCTTTATTGCCGACCTTGATACAGATACAGCTGTTCTGGTTAATTTTTATCATACAATAGATCCAAATTCGGAACCGGTGCACGAACTCAATTCCATAAATACATCTTCTGTTTTGGAAAATTTTAATTATAACTACCTGGACCACCTGCTTGGTGAAGTTACAAAAATAAACCATAATTTAAAAAATGGCGACCTGGTTATTACAGACCAGTTCCATAGTCCTGGTTCAATAAATAAAATTTCAGTGTACGAAATAAATGAAATAGTTAGTGCAGATAAATTTCTTGTGAGGAGATATGACTACGGTGAAAAATATAAATTTATTTATGGCGGGACTATTATTAATTTTATAAAAAAAGACACACCAATACCAATACCAATACCAATGTTAGTTTCAATTAATCCAACAGGTGCAAAAAAAATTATGGTAGTTAAACATCCAAACCACCAACTAAACGAAAATGATGTAATAACTATATCAAATTCTTCCCCCATGAACAGAGTTCCGGCACACATAATAAACAAATCATATCCAATAAATAAAATTTTGGACCAAAACCATTATGAAATTTTGTTGGATACATATACACCTTTAGAAAATTTTGTTAAAAAACATACCAATATGTGCAACAAAATTTCAATTAAATATCCCGACAAATTCCAACTTTTGTTTAATTATGGCGATACTTTGGGAAATATTATAGGCTTCAGTAGTGTGGGAGAAAATTCGTCCGTTACTCCATACAAACATAAAATTTATAATTCGGACCCATACGTATCTGGTGTCCAGGAAAAAAATAAACTGACAAAACTTAATATGACAGGATACAACTATTTTTATATTTCGTGTCCCGAACTAGAATTGTACCACAATACAAAACCAGTTAAAAATGTATTTTCTGTAGTTAGGTGGTTTGATAATCCAGGAAATGTTGTGTTCGACTCTTTCGAACCAAGTACCAAAATTTTCAGAACTCCTTTGTCGTTCTTGTTCGAACTAAATTTTGCATTTTACCATCCGGACGGGCGTTTGGTTGAATTCAACGGCCTCGACCACTCATTTACACTCGAAATTACAGAACTATATCCAATAAATATATCTTAGCAGGAGCAAAACAAAATATTCGTCGCTATTTTTGTTATAGGTTTCAACTATTTGGCAATATTTCAGTTCATCTTTTTTAAAAATCGAACCAATTATTGGAGTAATAAATTTAGTTTTGTCACTAAAAATAAATGTTGGAACTAGTTCGGAATAGTAATAAAATTTTTTAATTGTTTGGGTTAGTTGTCCGACCGCTAAATAAGATAATAAAATTTTGAAAATCAAATTATTGCACAACCGCAATTTTAGTGGATATTTTATATAAACCGCAACTAATTCTTCCATTATATTTTTGCTTTCCACATATAACTGTTTTTGGAAATATGCATCCGCTAATAGTTCTTTGATAAAATTAGACTGGTCAGAATGGAATAAATGTTTTTCCAAAATATATGTTGAAAAATTAATAATTTCTTGTTGATTATTATTTTTTTGGTAACATTTAATGATTTTTGAGCATAATTTGAATATTTTATTTATGTTTTGGTATTTTTTGGCCTTGTTGTATGCTTCATAATAACTGTTTACTGAAAAATTATTATTTAGCATATCTCCTATTTTTACCATTGTTTCTGCGTACTCATCATACAGTTCTAATTTATTTTCTGCATTCGCTCTCAGCCTGTAAGAATTTATAGCACTGTTTGTTAATTTATTTTTTAAATAAATATTTGTAGCTTTGTTGGTGAGCTCGATTACTCTCCTGCAAAGTTCATTGAGCTGTGCAGGCAGCAGAAAAAATGATGATACAGGATTTTGTGTCTGGAGCAGTAAATTATTTGCCTCAAAGAAATATTTGTCGGCATCAGAAATATCGGACATATTTAATAATATTAATAAATATATATTTATGATATTGTAATTGATTTAAAAATACTGAGTAGCTGGAATGTGTTCAACAAATATCTTTCGTAAGAATATATTGCCAGCCTTATATGGTGAATAAAATTTTGGTATGTATTAATTAAAAATGGAATTAAATATTCTTTAAAATTTTGTACAATAGTTGATTCGTCCGTAACTTGTATAATTTTATTTGTTTTTATAATTTGGATAATTGGCAAAAATAAATTATATGCGTCAATTATTTTTTTGTCGCTGTCTATGTTGTTATAATAGATAGTTGTAAAATATTTGAAAGAAAGATTTGGCAAAATATCTTCCAAGTAGCTGTCAATAGTTTGTCCATTAAATTCGATTCCAGAAATTTCGTCAAGAATTTTCGTTTGGTCTCCCAATAATATATTAGCTGCATCCATTTCTTTCAGATTTTGGTATATTTGGCTGTAAATAATATTTTTAACGGCCGGTGTTAAAATTAAATTAATTAAATAACTTATTTGTTTAAATTCTTCATAGAGGATTGGATTTTCTTCCAAACTACGCGGAAAAGAATCTTTAAGTTCGATATAATTTTTTACTTCTTTATAAAAATTAAAAACAGTTTCCAGTTCAGATTTAAATTCGGTTCCTCCATTTTCGTATGATGAAATTATATTTTTAATAACAACATTGGTAAGACTCAAAATCATGGATGGTGCATTTATTAAATTTTTTTCCAAATAGTTGGTCCATATTCCTAGATACATATCTTTATTTTTGCCTATTCTTCCAAATGCCACATCATAGAATTCGACAATATCTAAAATTCTTTTCCCTATTTTTGTGGAGATAGATTTGGTTGACGAATGGTAAAATGATACCAAATAGTCGTCTATAACTGGTTCTTTCGTAACTTTTAATGATTTTATTTTGTTTTCATAACTATCTTTCCTCAAATTTAGTTCCACCAAAATATCATCTATAAACTGTTTTTGGTTGGTATCTGCTGTTCGCTGCTTTTCATTCTCCAGTCCATTTATTTGGTTGCTAATTTCATTGAGCAGTCGCTGGTTGTATTCAATTTTTTTTTCATTAGTCCTATTAATAGCCATATTTGCACGGTTTGACGGATTAACTGGTTCCAAAATTTTGAACAACTGCTCGTCCGTTGTTTGGAACGGATCTGTTGGATAAAGTTCTGGTTCGAATCCAAAATGTTTTTTTAAGATAACATTCATCGATTTTTTAAGTTCTGCAGAAAAATTATATCTGTAGTTTCCCAGGTAAAGGTGGAACATATGGTTATATATCACCATTTGTACAGGAATTCCGGATGTTATATTTTTTATCATGTTGTTGTTATATTTGTCTTCTTTGAGCCTCGCCAACAATAAATCATTGAACGGCACAACAAAATTGTTGACAGTTCCTTCGACAGTTGGTTTGTCAGTAAATTCTAAATGTTTTTTAATATTCGAAATTGCTACGTAAACTACATTTTGGCCATGTATGTTGGAAAATCCACTAAGACTGGCTCCTTTTTTTACCAGGATAGAAACGAGTTCGGCGTTGTTCATTTGTACTGCCAAATGCAGCGGAGTATTTCCATCCGAATTTTTTACATTAATTGTGTCAGCAATAATAAATTGGGAAACTAAGTCAGGATTAACATGGTAGCATGTTTTGTTAGAATTAATGCTACTTTGCGAAGAATAATTAATATCGTACAAATAGTGCACAAAATTGGGTTCAAAATCTTTTGTACTATATTTTAAATTATTGGGGTTGGATTCAATTTGTGTTAATTTAAAATCAATATATTTAGAACTAACCGACATCAGATCATCGATGGCCTCTTTACTAATATCGTCTAGTGACAATTTCATATGATCTTTTTCTTGAATAATTGCTATTGTTTTGTTAATTGTGTTTGTTAAATTTTTTAGGGAAGGTTTTCCACTAACAAAATTATATATCCATGTGGAAATACTTTGCCGGATGGCGTACTCCAGCAGTTTATTTATAATTGAATCCAACAATTTTCCTACCATAACATATATTTTAACATCTTCAAGTGTATATGTTGGTTCGCTGCCAAGGTTTTGGAGAATTTCGTACAGGTTGCGGGTGCTTCTAGGATTTGTTCCAGGATCTACGTCCTTGTTGTCTATAATATATTGTATAGTGTCTTGTATAACATGCTGTTTCATCATCCTAAGGTAGGGACCTGCCAATTTCCGGATTGATGGAGGCATGCCATCCAACCAATTTATTGGTATAGGAATTTTTAGGTAGGCAATAAATGCATCATAATATTTAATTATATTCGATTTGTCCATATTTATCCATTGTCCCTCGATCGGATTCGGAATTTCTTGTATACTGTAGTCGGGAGCTACATACAGAATATTAATCTGCATATTATCTCCGTTTGACGGACAATTTGATATTTTTCCGCTACGCAAACTGTCCATTACATTATCATAGTTTAATACATATTGTCTTGATGTTGGTTCATAAATTGGATCACCAAAGACAGTTGAATCAATTACCTCGGTTGGATCCGCATAATAAACTATATTTGGTATTTTATAAAGTGCCAAAATATTATTAACTGCGCCATAGTCCGGTGCATCTACAAATAAATCCGGAAAATTTTCTATTGGCACCAGGTTCATCGAAAATAGCCGTTTGATTCCTGTTGTGCGGTCGCCACTTGCTAAACGGTATGCGCTGGTATAGTTCAAGAAATCAACTACAGTATTATGGTATCCCACAACATCCATGATTCTGGTATAAATGAGTTTAAGTTGGGTGTTTACATAGTTTACAAATTCATCACCCAGGGTAACAATTATCGAACTATTGTCGTTAATGTCTAACAAATTATAGAACACACTTTTACGCTTGTCAAATTGTAATAGTTGGTTCCGTACTAAAAGTAAATTTCGGACAGCTGCTATAATTTGTTTAATTAGTGCAGGCAAAAAGACTTGTGGTATGTAATAAATTGTATTATTATTTATGAACAGTATTATGTCACGAACTATTTTGTTCAGCAGAGAAATATCTTCAACAATTTTAAAAATATATTTTTTGATAAAAATAAAAAGATATCCATAAATATCTGCCAAAAATAATGTTTGTGATATTATTTTGTTCCTGAATTGGATTAATTTTTCGTCAAACATATCAATGAGATCTGCTACAGAAGTTATTTGTTCATATTTTGGGATAATACCCGAACTAGAAATTATTTGTTGTGGTCTCCTAACCTGTCTTAAAATTCCAAAATATTCTCTTACAGCGTGTCTAAAATCGGGCATATTATTTATTATGTTATCAATTTCACTATTAACTACAGGATCGGATTGCATGTTCACCATCAAATCTCTAATATCATTCAATGTGTTGTACCTAAAAGGGTTACGATTAGTTGTTGTAACTTGGGCATGCATTTTTAAACCAAGATTTATTATAAAATCGGTTAAATTATTTTTTAATTGGAAAGTATTAAACCATTTTACCAAATTATTATCTTTGGTCCATTTTTTATTTTTTGCATCATCAAAAATTTTGTTATTGATAAAAGAAGGATTTGGGTCAGATGGCAGCAATAAATTGTACATATATGCATCATTGAAACTTTTTATATTGTTGGTTATGACGAGTCTATTATCTCTTATGCTAAAATCTACTATCCGTGTGAAACATTTAATTATTTCTTTCCCAACTATTCTTTGTGCAAACTTTGCAAGCAGTTTGTAAAGGAATATATATATTGGATATTCATCTTCGATAGTTGTATTTGATCCAGAAACACTTTCTTTTCCCATCTCTTCCACATAATCAGTCCACTTGTTCGGCGGTCTATCAAAAATTTGTGGATACACTGTTGGATGGTAGTTATCTGTTGTGATAAATTGGTGCAACATTTCCATAATTCTCATCATTTCGTGTATAGTATAAGTAGTTTTCGTACCCCGAACCATAAATTTGGAGCTGGGAAGTGGTGTTCTTGGAAGCGTAAATGTGTTTGGCGGATATAAAAAAATATTCGGTTTTATTGTTCGTGGTTCTAGTTCTTTTATTAATTTGTCTAAAAATAGACCCCATTTATTGCTACCAGGATATCTTCCGGCCAGTTTATTGAATTCAGGTTTGAAAATTTCGTAGCCGGGTGTGTTCAAAATAGCACTAATTGGTGTATCAATAAAAAAGTTAATATATTCGACATTGGAATTTGGTGCCCTTGATACCAGTCCCCTTGGCGGAAGGAATGTATTATCAAAATAGGTTAATAAATTGTTAGATATACATTTGTTAATTCCGCCAGGAGGAATACTGTCGTAATATCTAATAGTTGATGAAAATATATCATCGAAGTACCTATGTGGCCTATCAATTAAGTTATTCATATCTTGTCCAAACATATAGTATGGAAAAGATTTAATGGTGCCATTGTCCAATATTGCGGTGTGTAGTGATTCGTTCATGAATTTCCAACTATCCATAATTCTTTTTGCTAACATTTCAACATAATAAGTCCTGTAATGGTTCCATGCCAACAAAAATAGCATTTTGGTTAAAGTTACATTTTCCCCATAATTATTTGTGGCACTTGTACAGCCTGGACAAAAAACTAGTTTGTCTATATATTCCTTGTCAATAGTGTTTACCAGCCCAGGCATAATTTCCTGTTTGGCCTGTTCTATGCCGATTGTTTTCGTTGAGTTGGCGCGGATGGCCATATATTCATTACGAATATCCGTATCCATTGCTGGTATATCTTTTTCCATAATTTTTTCCAAATTATTTGGATCCCGGCGGTCCGTTGGAAGAGGTCCGGTAGGAATTTTTGGTCCCCAGCCGGGGCTGTTTGGTGCAATTGTCGAAGGATTTGTGAGCCCCCTTAGCATATCCTCACTGACATTAGAATATATTCTGTCTATTAATTGTTCAAGTTTATCTTGTTGGATATTTAAACTGCCAGTCGGAACAGGCTCGTTTAATTTTCCAGTAGAGGGATATGTGGGAACAAGAGCTGTTTCTGTAAATATATCAACCAAATCAGTTTCTAGATTTCTTGACAATTTGTCGTAGGCATACATTTCGGGAATTTTCATAATTGTATTTATAATATGTATTAAATTATCGTTGAGTGTTATGTTTGTGTAGGGGGCATGTAGCTGTGGAGGATTTTGGCTGAGCAAATTAATTAGTTGTTTGTTAACAAGTTCAAGAGATTTGTTGAACGGTAGTTTGTCTGTTTTTTCTGGGGGCGTAAGTGGCCCAACGGTTATCGGTTTTGGACAAACTACATTTTTCCCATAAATGGCATAATGCAGTGGAGTATTGTTGGAACTATCTTTCCTGTTTATGGAAACATTTTTTTGTATAAAATAGTTAGCTATTTTTTTTGATTGCAGACCGGCAGCCAAATGTATTGGCCATGTATTCGTGGAGTCAGGAAGATCTATGGGACACCCCATTTCGTCCAAAAATTTAATAAGTTTCAATTTGGTATCGTTGTCCGCTATTTTTTCGTCAAGTTCCAAAACAATATGGATAGGTGTTTTGCCAGAATTTTCTTTTTTTCCGACCAAATTATATTTGGTTTTATATTGTGCAACAAAATTTCGAATATTATCTTCGTCTGCTGTTTTTATTGTTAAAAAAAACTGCTCTACGATATCATCTGGTACAGATTTTTCTGGATTATTTATTATAATTTTAGGCTGATATTTAGACATATTTTAACTATAATTATTAACAATAAATTAATTTATATCAATGTGAACAATCCAATTCATCATAAAAAAATAATAATTATTGGAATATATTATGAAATCGAATATTAAAAACAAGGGCAAAAGTTTAATTTTTACGGATACTCGTATTTGTTGTGGCTGTAACAAAAGCAAACCATCCGAACCAAATCTTCATCTTCACGAAGTTGGTAATTTGGATATGTCATCTTCTGCATCAATATCGAATATCAATTTTAACTATGACAAAAATACTGATACTACCTATGTACAAAAATTGTCAAATAATTTAGTCGTAAGGAATGATAGTGACAAAGAGTTGGTTGAAATTAATGGGAATAGTGTATCAGTATTTGGAAATTTAAATATATCTGATGATATTGATGCAAATAATATTAATTTGTTGGGAGACCTTGTTGCAACAAATATTATATGTACAACCGATTTAAAAGTTAACAAAAATTTTAGTTCAGCAAATGGTTATTTATCCAACAATTTAAAAATTGGTGGAATTTTAAATTCAAATCACGCATCGATTAGTAATATGCAGTCAGAAAATATTCAGTCAGAAAATGTTTCTACAGATATTTTGCAAACGTTAGATATAATTTCTCCATCAAATCTTAATTTGATGGTACCGTTTAACCACACAATAACTGTTCCAAATATTAAATATGGTGTGACAGTAATGGAAAGTCCTCTTATTGATCCCGTTGCCATTAAATTGTTTAAAGTATTCGTTGTTTCTACCAATGTATTGGTAAATGCGGACTCGACATGTGATGGAATCGAAATAATTATTTATAATCGCAACCCAACATGTGATGTTATAATCAGGGACCACAAATGTATTATTACCAAACTTTGTGGTTCAAATTCTACAAAAATGGTTTATGCGGATGCAATTGGTAGATGGATAGTATATTAGTCTACTAGTTTTGCCATTTGCCATTATTTTTTGTCCACAATTTGTACCATCCTTCGCTGCATGCCATATTAGGAGAGCATGTATTTTGTTTTTTAATATGGTTTATTTCCGAATTCATAAACAAATTTCCATTGTTCTGCATAAATTTTCGAAATTCGTTCGAATTTTTGAATCCATTTAGTTTGCGCATAGCATCGGTTAATTCGTTAGATGAATTATGGTATGTCATAAACCTTCCATCAGACATCAGAGCAGGACATCCATCGCTGTAATAAACATTATTCGACCCATTTGAAATATTTTTATCCTTGTTCCTATTTTGGCAGATCGAACATCCGCTGCCATGGTTTATTTTTTGTCCAGATATAAAATTATGGTTGCATGATGGACATTTTTTTTTGCCATCCGGACTGAATCCACTTACAAAAATAAAATGGCAATTCGGACATTCTTCCTTGTTATGCAAATTATTATTTTTTTGCGGAATATTTTGTGCCATGATTAGTTATATATTCTTAAGATAGATTTTATAATGTAAATTAAAAAAATTGAAAATTATTTTCATTAAGTCGGATCGGTATAATATAAACCGTAATAACTACCTGATGGATGCAGATAATGATTATGTTAGTTATAGAAATTTAAGAAAAGAAGGTAACTATTTAGACCTATGTATTATTTTGAAATCTAACGAATTGGAAGAAAAAATATTTTGCCATAAAATTGTGGTTGGTGAGAAATCATTTTTAATTTCAAAAATGATTTCAAATACGGATAAAGAATGGCCTCCACTGAACACTATCACTATTGAACTGCCGGACCATATTACAATTTGTGATTTTAATAGTGTAATAAATTATCTTTATAGCAGAGATTTATTTGATAACGACGAAAAAAATCAGCAAAATTGTTTGGATAATTATAATTTAGTAAACATTATGGCAACATTTTTATATCTTGAAGTTAAAATGGATATTATAACATCTGTCATCCAACGATATATACCATTTTATAAGATCAGCGAATGCCATCTTGATGCATTGGTCTACATTTTCAATCATAAATTGAATTCTGAATTCAATTTGGATTTTAGTGCTAAAAATCTTAAAATTTATCCAGTTATGGTATTATTTGCATTTTATTATGACAATTTGATTACATCGGAATACAGAGAACTGGCAATACAGTTTAGGGACAATATTAAAAAAAATATTAATGAATTAATGTTAACAGAAATTGGTTCGTTGGACTACTATTCGAAAAAGTTGTACAAAAAAATTATTTATTTATCTTTTTTTGGAGAGGAGCCCAAAGATATGTTAGAACAGTACTATAAAAAAGGGAACTGTTTATTTGTATCATGTGAATATATTCCAGCAAAAGAGCAAGTATGGCTACATTTTCCGTCGGCTAATTATAAAGCTCTTTGCGAAGAATCAAGACAATTTGTACGGTTCGAAGCATTTGGCATAACATGGTGCATACGAAGATTCATTTCTTTCACCGGACATGATGACTATAATATAATAGAAATAGTCGTTGACGAAAAATTCGATTGCAGCAAAATTTCTAAAAAATATAATATACGGGCAAATTTTATTATTTATTCTGAAAATTGTTTTCCAGAAATAATTATTTGTCAGGAAAATGATATGGTTATACCAGAATATAAAAATTCTTTTATGAAAGAAAATTGTTTATATAATATTTTCCGCCAACATATACTCTCGAACGATAACGATAGTTTAGGAAGACAAAAGATTACATTACTTTTTGAATTGTTGCAAGATTAAAAAATTATAATTTTATTATTTTTTTTAAATTTTGTTTTTTGGATATATGTTTGTCTAAACTATTAGTATCATTTTTGATAGATTCTGTGTTTATAATATTTTCAGAATGTGCATTATCAGCATTAGTTAATGCATTCAATATTTGTTCGTAATCAATATTATCGGATTTAATTTTATTTTTTTTTACTAAATCACCAATTTTAATATTAATAGTGTCACTACAATCTTTATTTTCAGAAAGGTTTGTTGGCGAAGTAGATGTTATTGAACCTTCGATAATTCCCTTTATTTCTTCGGATTTATTGTTATTTACATTTGAATTTAAATATTTGTTCATTTTTTCTGAATGCACTAAAGAAGAATTCTGAATCTGATTTTGAATCTGATTTTGAATCTGATTTTTATTATGGACTGTATTTAAATTAATTTTTTTTTGTGCCATTTTTGAATTGTTATCTTCTATATTTTTAAGTAAATTTTTTGCCTCCGTGTCTGTCAAATCTGCATATTTTGCACTCAAATTACCATTTTTTGCCATATCAGATTTGTATGTGATCGAAAGAGCTGGAGAATCATTTCTGGGATTATTTTTTCTGGGAATCATGTGTTCTGTTTTTTTCTCAATATCTGTGATTTTTGCTTCCAATGCCATTATTTTTTGGTATGCTGGTTTGAATATTTTTTTTGAATGAGATATCTCATAATAAAAATAGCATAATATAAAAAAACAAATTATTGCGCCAACTATAATTAAATATTTTAGATCCATAATTGTTATATATCTTATAGATTAAAATAAACAATCATTTTCAGACAAAATATTATATTGAATTAACTATTCCAATTGTTTTTTTCTAATAACCAACATAAATATTATTGTGATGAGTAGTGCAACGAGAATACAATATAATATGATTCCGATGTATACGTATGGTTTGATTTTTATACTAACAACTTTGCTTACTGGATCTACTATTGAGTATGATATTTTATCTTTAAAATTTGCTGATGTCAGTTTGTCCAGGACAGAATTTAATAGTTTGTCTGTAATAGGACCAATTCCTGTTTCAAATTTAATATTTTCTTGGTTCGAATTAGAATTCATATTGAATTATATATCTAAAATAAGATTTATAATTCAATAAAATTTTGTGCGCCAATAAATAATTTTACCATGAGGGTGAGATAGCAATATCTTCTGATTCCAAATAGCCGCTTTCAATTTTAGATTTATTTAATTTATTTAATTTATTTAATTTATTTAATTTATTTAATTTTTTTGGACGTTCTGTTGTGTTTTCAGTTTCTCCAGTTTTTGATGGTTTTTTGGGTTTGGGTTTGGATTTGGATTTGGTTTTTGGTTCTGTTTCTTCAGTTTCTTCAATTTCTTTAGTTTCTTTAGTTTCTTTAGTTTTTCCTTTTTCACGCATTTTTTCTTCACGCCTTTTCTCTCCTTCGACCTTTCTTTGTTCCATAATTTTTTTGATCATATCAACGTTCATCGATTTTATTGTATCTTCTAATTTTTTCTTGTCTTCTATTATTTGTTGCATTTTCTCAATTTTTTTTGCATCATTTTTCTTCCCTCTCAGGTTGGGATCATTGTACTCAAGATTTACTTTGATAAGAGACCTATAAAATCTTGCTTTTTCTTCATCAACACCCAACAATTCCATAATTTTTTGGATGAATGATCTGTAGATCTTATCCGATTCAGTATCTTCTTTTGGCCTGTCCTGGTTATAGGAGTAATCGCTGTCACTAATATTTTGGTCATCATATACATCATCATCTAACGAAATTTTCTGATCATTTTCTGATGATGTATAAAAATTAAAATTATCAGTGTCTAATGAACTAGAAATTTTTTTATGTTTATTTTTTCTTTTTCCACCAGTTAAATCGTATTCATCATTTGCATTTTTATTGTCATCTATTTCGTTTACAAATTCTTTATATCCATTGTACCCGCCTACTATATTTTCAGTTGATTCTACATCAATATTGTTATCATAATAATTGTTATAATTTTTTTGAATTTTATTTTTATTTTTAGAAATAAAAGAATCATTGTCTCCATTTTCAGAAAATTTTTCTGAAAAATCTTTATCATCAAAACTTGAAAGATAATTTTTTATGCGGCGCTGGCCAGTATATCCTCCCTTAGTTGGAACTGCTGTTTGTGTCTGTAATAGTTCGGAAGCTTTTTTGTATAATATATCGGAAGCCCTTTCGTAGGCCTCTCTACCAAATTCGGAAGCTTTCCTTCCCAGTTCGGGAGCCCTTTCGTAGGCCTCTCTGCTAAATTCGGAAGCTCTTTGGTATAATATAATAGCATTTTTATATTTATTTGCAAGATCTTTAAGGAATGTTGCTTTCTCGGTTAACATTTCTTTTCCTTCTTCTTTTCCTTCTTCTTTTCCTTCTTCTTTTCCTTCTTCTGTTTTTTCTGTTAATATATCGGGTGTTGTTTTTTCAGTTTTTGGTACCGAAAAAAAATCAACAAATTTTTTCTCTCCTTTCATGAAATTAGTAATTAATTTGTCACTACCAGTTCCAATTAATTCTGTTAATTTTTTAATATTAGAACTAATATTTTTGCTTATTTCCTCAGCATTCGCATTGCTTTCTTCGGAAGTACCACTTTTTGGATATGAAGATTTACTTGTTACAATTCTACTTTTTAGATCAGGTACATTCGGGTTGGCATTAAGATCGTTAATCATATATGAAATAAAATCTTGGCCATCGCCGCCAGTAAGTCCAGTCGAACTTACTGCAGTATGTATAGGTAACTCATAATAGTTATTTGGTGCATTGATAACGTCGTACGACAATGCTTTGGGATTATTTTCCCGAATTTTTTCGAATGTAGTACTGTCTAAATTTTTGGCTATTAAATGTATAATAGTATTACCATTCGAATCAATCGGAACTTTTAAATTACTGTTAGCCAAAGCATAATAATTTTTCTTATTATAGTAGTTTAAAATTGCAGGTGGATCCGAACTTATAATTTCAGATTGTTGTGGACTAATATTTTTGTTAGACATACCAGAAATTATATACTTAAACTAGATATTTTTTATAGGATTCAAAAGATATTTTATAAAAGTACTATTGATTTCTATAGTCGCCAAAAACCTATTTGTTCTATGAACTAAATAGTGAATATAAGTTTCGAAAATATAATTATCTCAAATTAATAATATAAATTATGTCTAATTCAAGTTCAAATATATTAGTAATAATATTTGTTGTACTCATATTGGTAGCTGTCATTTATTTTCTCTGTAAAAATAATAACAACCAATTGGTGCATAACAACGGTATAATCGATGGTATATTGCCCGAACAAAACCACAATTTGGATAAAAATATAATAGATAGCCGGGCTTCGCGTCATGACAAATTTAAGAAAAATAGTAATAAACCAAATAAACCAATTAAACCAATTAAACCAATTAAATCCCCGACAGCATCCGATCCGATGGCCAGCAAATATGGCCAATTCAGCAAATATAGAGAGAGAAATCCTAAAACAGATGACGAATTTGATGGGCCTGAACCTTCAGAACAACAGGAATTCCTATATAAGAAGAAAAAATTCATCAAAAAAACTCCGGACGACATAAAAGATTTATTTGATATTGATAAAATGTTGCCCAAAGAAGTAGAGGAAGATTGGTTTGATATAGAACCACTGCAAACAACAAAAAAAAATTAAAGGATCCAACTTAATTGATCGCAAACCACATATCATCGATGTTGATACAATTGGCAGTTCTTTACGCAATGCCACACATGATCTGCGTGGTGATATTCAAATTTCAAAAATTAATGTATCGCCATGGAATAATTCTACAATCGAACCAGATACCAATATCAAGAGTTTGTGCTAACTATCCATTCCATAAATTTACTTCTGTTTAAATAAAAAAATATATTTGGGTTGT
>Ga0206992_1036_pt1 | contig 27691 bp, 24 predicted proteins | sample Alteio_BWMinCont_6_FD_153267 | JGI IMG/M metagenome (GOLD analysis project Ga0206992, IMG submission 153267) | Enriched cells from forest soil in Barre Woods Harvard Forest LTER site, Petersham, Massachusetts, United States -... | ecosystem: Environmental > Terrestrial > Soil > Temperate forest >... | reverse complement strand
AAAATGTTGAAATCAGTAATACTAATTTGTCCAGACAAAATTTGTTTCAGCGGACAAAATTTTTACCATACACACCAAATAGTTGCAAATGTTTTTCGATAACCCGGCCAAATTTTGAATACACTATTGGAAAAGAACATGTGCCGGAATGGGGCTTCGATAAAAAAGATTGGCGGAAGGAATCATGTGGACTATATTTCTTTTTTGACAAAGATGATGCAATAAATGTTAAACTTTAAATTGAAATAATTTTTCTCTTTTTTTTTGTCTTAGATGATGTCTTTGGTTGAGTTTTTTTATTTTTAATAAATTCTAGATAGTACCGCCCTTGCAAATATGCATCACATATATCATCCTGTTTTGTATACAAATCCAAATATTCGAGCTGTTTTTTGTCACTGTCTATAAGCTGTTTTGTGTACTGTATACTTAGCGCTTTTGTCAGTTTATATTTCTCTTTGGAATCTTTGTTCGACCTAAAAACTTGGATTGTGTTGTCGTTATTTACTTTAAGTTTATTACTAGGACACATAAATCTGACGTGTCCTATGTCGAGTCCTTTAAATTTGTCAATATACCCTCTTATTAAAAAATAATCGAATAGGGTATTGGATATTGATTTCATTTTAGGATTTTTATGTGTTGGCTGGTTTTCTATGACAACCTCTTCCACGTGTAGTTTTCCAAAATGTTCGGCCAATTTGTCCAATCTATTTATTAAAGTTAGTTGGAGTTGTGATGTGGGATATTTTTTGACTATTAAATTTTTAATAGGTTGTGGTGAAAATTCTTTTATTTTTTTTTTAAGTTCTGATCTATAATGTGCCCCACAATAATATTGTTTGTCACCATTATATTTAAAACTATACTTGGACGATTTATTACATTTTTCGCTGTTCATTTTTACATAAGTACATCCACAACTATTCGTTGTGGTTGATTTTCTGAATAACATTTCTGTTTTGGTTTTTGGCCAATAGTCAGCATATTGGGCAAGATGTGTTTTGCAAAAACCAATATTTTTCCCGGATTTTCCTACGTCAAGGTAGTAGGTTGCATTTTTCCCACAAATTTTAGAAATTTTAGAAATTTTATCTTTTTTTATTTTACCACAGCACTCTAATTTGATGGTAACATCTTCTATCAAATTAATTACATCCCAGTCTAATATTTTTACTTCTGGTCTATTGTTCCCATTAAATGTATATTTTAGCACACAGTATGCTAAATGGATTACACCAACATCCCACGAAATTATGATCATATATATATACATATTTTTAAAATTATAAATAATTATTGATTTTTAACGTTCTATATGTTTATCTTCTAACAATATATTTACCCTGTTTTACTATTTCTACTTTTACAGGAACCTTTTTTCTTTTTGCCGTTTTTTTCCTTTTTTTTGCTCCTCCTATTAAGATATTCGTCCTCCTAACGACATCATTCATTTTTTGGTAAATATGTGTGTCAACAAATAAATCTGCAGGTGGTAAAACATCTTCGTCAAAACTTCCACCATTTAATAATGCTTTAAATGCTTTAAATGCTTTAAATTCTTTATTTGGTAATTTATTAGATACGGGTTTAACGCTCGACAAATATTGTATACTATTTTCGGAATTATCAGATGTTGTAATCAGATCCATTTTAAATTACTTATATATTAATATTAAATAAAAAAATTGATATTAAATTATATAAATTTAAAATCTAGATATATAAAATATAACCAATATAAAAATAATGGCTACCATAAGGTCTTCTAAAAATAAAAAAATAAAATCCAACGGATCAAAATCGTCCGGATCAAAATCGTCCGGATCAAAATCGTCTGGATCAAAATCGTCTGGATCAAAATCGTCCGGATCAAAATCGTCTGGATCAAAATCGTCCGGATCAAAATCATCCTCTTGGTCTCCAAAGCCAAAGGCCACACATAAATCGAATAATTTGCAAAATGATAATAGCATAACAGATGGGACAGAAATTAGTACCTATTTGGAGGCAAAACAATTTTTGGAAGACCACAATATATTGATTTCTACCATAACACTAGATTGTAAACTCCATACACTAATAGATATCGATGCTTTTTCAAAAAATATAGGTCTGAAAGAGGACGAAATAGCAAGCATCAAAATTGGTACCAGGAAAAATCCTGCAACAAACAGAACAATTATTTTGTCAAAAACAAAAAAGAAACAAAGTAGTAAAAATTTTTATAACCAGGTAACTATACTTATGAGGCCCATGAACAATCCAAGCAGAAATTATATCAACATAAAAGTGTTCAAAAACGGGTCTCTTCACATGACCGGTTGCAAAGACATGAGCGATTTTAATAATGTTTCAAGTACTCTAATAAAAATATTAAAAAAAGGTGCGAATATTGTTGAAAAAAATGGAAACCAAAAACATATTGAATATGTTGACAAACCAGATGATATTGGAATATTCGATGTTAAAATTCGGATGATAAATTCAAATTTTAAACAGGGCTACAAAATCGATAGAAAAAAATTGGCAAAGCTGCTACGAAAAAATCATAAAAAAAATACTAAAGACAAAGAAATTGGTTATGTTGAATGCAAATACCAGCCAACTGGCGGACATTCTTGCGTTAATATTAAATACAAGTACGATGAGAAAAATAAACCATCTATTTTTGTATTCCAAACTGGAGCTATTATTATTACAGGTGCCAAAAATCTTAACCATATTATAATGGCATACCATTTTATACAAAAAATTTTAAACAAATATTATGACGAAGTTAAAATAATTGAGCTCGACCAAAAAGCTGTCCAGGCAGAACTCATAAAATTTTTTAAGAACAAAAAAAGTATTTCTTCCCAAACAGAGCAACAGAAATTGCCAAAATTGGAGCATGTCGCATGATTATTTTTATTTGTTAAAAATAATAATAATTATATTTAACAAATAGGAATATTAAACGGATTCGAATTCAGCTGTTCAAGTAAAATTGGATCGATAAATCTTTCTTCCGAAACTGTGTCATGTTGCCTGGAATATATTTGATTTTTTGGTCTGTCCAGACTGCTGTTGTAAGAAAAACCAACCATCGGTTCACGGCTTTTGTTGCTTTTGTTGTTGTCGTTTTTTAGTTGGATATTTACCCTGAGAGGATCTGGTCCTATATCTGGGCCGCATGTTGTCGGAGCTCTGTATTGTTGTAAAATTTCCTTCCTGTCGTCAAGAGTTGCATTGTATGCATCGTCGTACGGCCTATTTTTAATGTTGCCTGCCAAAGGATGGATATAGACTTCCTGGCAGCTAATTTCTTTATTTGTATTTGGTACATAGAAATTTCCGGCCATGTACCCGTATCCTTTTCCATATGTGTTGAACGTCGGACCCAAAATATTTTCGTTTTCAACTATTGTTTCTTTTGTTGTCATTTTAGCGGGGTTTCCGTCAAAAACTTTGCCAACTGATTTATTTGTTGACTGTATTTTAAGACCATATGGTATTTGTATCGTACACTCTTTGTTTGTGGGCCTTGCAGCGTCCTTCAAATTAGGTGTTCTTTGTTGTACAACTGTGCTAATATTGCTGCCGTATGGTATTTGTAACATGCTTTCTTTTGTTGTAGTTTTTAGGATATCATGTGGATTGGGCGTTCGCTGGTACTGTCCTACAGCAGTTGTGTGTGTGTTGTAGGGTATTTGTACCAAACTCTCTCTGTTGGTTGTTCTTTCCGGATCCATGTTCGACACTTTTCCTTGTTGCTGGTTTATGGCCGTTATATTTGAATTATATGGTATCTGCGAAACTATTTCTTTAATAGTTGGTTTTGCCATGGTTTTTGTTCCAGCTGGACCCTGGTATTGTTCAACCGGCGCCAAAATTGTTTGGTTTGGTATTTGGACAGTAATTTCTTTTTTTGTTGTTTTTGCTATATCTTGCGGATTTGTTGTGAATCCTTTGCTGTCAGGGGTAACCATATTTTGGTACGGTGATTGGCTTGTAGTTTCTTTACTTGTTGTTCTTAGGAAATTACTAAAATTAGGTGCTCTCTGTTCCTGGCCGACGGATGTAAGAATATTATTATAGGGTATTTGTATTGTTATTTCTTTGGTAGTTCCTCTGAAAATATTTTGTGGATCCGGTGCACGCTGTTGCTGCCCAACTGGGTCTATTATGGTTTGGTATGGTATACTGCTGCTTGTTTCTTTTGTAGTTGTTCTTGAAATATCTTGTAAATCAGGAGCTCTTTGTTGCTGGCCAACTGGTGTTACAACTGATTTGTATGGAATTTGGATTACAATTTCTTTCATAGTTTGTTTTGCCGGGTCCACTAAATTAAATTTTCCCCTCTGCTGGTCTATTGGAGTTATAAAATTATTTTGTGGAATTTCTATATTTATTTCTTTCATAGTATTTTGCAAATTGTTCTGGATGTTAGGTGCACGCTGTTGTTGGTAGATTGGTGTTACAACATTTTTGTAAGGAATTGTGGCCGTTGTTTCTTTGGTAGTACAATTCATAAGACCAACTGGATTTGGTGCGCGCTGGTACTGGCCAACTGGAACTATGACATTTTTGTAGGGTATTTGGATGGTTATTTCTTTCGTGGTAGACATGGGCGTGTCCTGCAATGGCGTTTTTTGGCTGTACAAATTTGGCATAACAACCATTTGGTATGGTATCTGCGAAGTTGTTTCTTTTGTTGTGTATTTAGCAGGGTCTGTCCAGTTTGCATATATTTTTGAATTTTGTAAAATATTTGAGGGAACAATTGGTTCTTCTGCTGTTATTTCTTTTATAGTTTCTTTTGCAAGATCCGGATAATAAACTCGTTGCATCGTATTCAAATTTGGTGCATGTGGATTCAGTTTATTTTCTATTGATACTTCTTTCAGGGTCGGATCAGCTATGTCGACAGAATGCACAATACCTCTCAGTGTGTTTGGAGCTACATTTCCATGTGCATACTGTGCATACTGTGATATAATTGTTTCTTTTGTCGTCGGATTGGCTAAATCCGACAACCCGGTATAAATAGATGTTGCAGGAACACCAGTTACTCCCATATGACCATTTTCTATTATCTGGTCTTTCATCGTAGGAGACAAATTATATGATTTTGTGTTGGAATTAAATTTAGTTTCTTCTTTTGAGAATTTTTGTAATGGTTCAGGTAAAGTAAAATTTTGTCTGTCGGATTCTTTATATTTTTCGCGCATATATTCTGGAATATTTTTTTCGATTGCACCTTCTTTGGTATATGCACCTCCCGTATATTCGATATGTTGTTTAGATTTGTCCGGCTCTTTCATGATAAAATTTTGTCTAATTTTTGGGCCATCTGCCAGGTCATGCGTTGGTAACAGATCGTCCTCCACCATCGTTTTAAATATATGTGGTCTATTCGTTACAACTGGTGCCTGGATTGGACGGTTATCACCTTTTTTTCCTTCTACTATTCTTCCCTCATACGTAATTTTTGGTTTGACTCTTATCTCATCAATAGTTTTGTCAAAACATCTGTACATGGGATGGAACCCGTCTGTACCATTTTCGTTGTAGTCCAAATTAAGACCGGGAGTAATTTTAACATCATCAAATGGTTTTTCATTTTGTCTATACATTGAAGTTACAATTCTGGATTTTTGCTCGTCGGTATTGATTGAATTTCCATACATATTGAACAAATCTTTTAAAGGAGCAAATAGCGGACCCACTTCTTCCTTTTTTTTCCATACTCCGTTTTGGTTCCCAGTAAATAATCCATTTTTGTAGTCCATAAAAGATGTATTATCATTTGATCCGTATCCCTGTTTAATTTTAAACGACGGAAACATATTCTCATGCGAAAGTTCGTTTTCCGGAACAACACCGTAATCCATGGAACCATCTTGGTCATACTGGGACCACCCTCCCTGGTAAGACAATTTTCTTTCTAAGTCGGCCAATTTTACTTTATCGTTAGTTTGGTATGTATCATTTAATGCACTCGGTAGTCCATCTGAATCGAATGTTTGGATATTAAATTGTGACAAATATTCTGGTTTTTGTGCACCATTTGTGTCCAGAATTTTATGAATTGAATCTATATTATTCGTAATTTGTTCGCTAACATCTAGCAAATTTTTTTTAGCATATTTATTTTTCTTCTTGCGGACACCATCACTATGGACATCCACTAAATCATCTACATAACCAAAATTATTTATTTTTTTTTTTGATTTTGAATTCATATATTATCTATAAATTAGATGTAGATTTTACATTTATTGTCGAAATATTGGTGTTAATGTTTCTATATATATTTGGTACACAAAGATAAATAATAAAAAAAAATGAATTTATTATTTGCTTAATATTTGTAACATATTAAATGAATCAAATTCATGCGCAAATATAAATTTTGGTTTTATTTCAGAAAAGCAATTTTTCAAGGATTTTTGCCAGCATTGTTGGCACTAATGACTTTCTGGGATTTTATAAAACAAACGTCCGAAAATAATAATAGCCATATGTATACGCATCTATATTTGTACACATCATCTATTTTATTTTTATATTCGCAACTAAGAATTATTCTTGAATTTATTTTTTCCATATGTTCCGACGATATAATATTCAAAAAAGAAGTAAATTTGGTCCAAACTACACCAGAACTACTTTTGTCCTTCCACATGTCCGAATCTTCCAACGAACATTTTATTATTATAATCAAAAAAATATTTAAATTAAGATATTCAAATTCTTCATTTTTTAAGTATGTTGACAAAATATGTTGGTTTTTAGGAGTAGACAGTCCTATCTTGATTCCGTACGATGTAATTTCCAAACTAGGAAATGTCAAAAATGATTTGACGCAAGAAAATGAAGAATCATTTTTGCATACAACTTTGTCAAATCTATGTACATACCATCCAACTAAATATAATAGTATAGGATGTGACAAAAGTGAAACCGACGAACTTCTTCCAAAAGTTGTAATAACAAAACTTGACAAATCTATTAACGATCTACAACAAGAACTATTTAATAAACAGGAAATTGGAAATATTAATGTTTAAATATTTGTTATATATATATATAACGAAATGTCTGGAAAATTTACTAACCTCGGATATGACCAACAGGCATATAAACAAAAAATATCAAGAAGTACAAACCCGTTACTGTACAAGCTGGATCCAAATTTTTCATCTAACTGTAGTTCATGTTTTTACAACGTAAAGCCTGAAAAAAAAATAGATGTCGATTCTGTTATGAAAGGAATCAATAAAATAAATTCTAAATCAAATGCTAAACAAGTTCCCGATCCGGCCAAGAAATCATTTCCCATTAATGATAATTGTATTGACAAACTAGAATTTGAAAATACAAGATATACCCATCCAGCATATGATATCAAAGGTCTTACCGTTCCAGATATGCATTTTGAATATCCGCTACACGATCCACAATGCCAAATTTTTGAAAATTTTCAAGTTAATACAAGGCTGCAGGCTAAAGATAACCACAAGGCTGTTTGGCAAGTTCCGTTCAGCCAGGAAGGTTTATTACCAAAAAATCGTTCCGGAACAAATAAAAATTTGTCTAACGGTAACTATGCAGCCTATCCTTAATTTGTATATTTGAATAAACCAAAAAAAATTGATTTATTTAAATATTTTAATATAAATCAACATAAAGACTAGTTATCAATATAAAAACATCACATAAGATATAAAAAATGGATTTTGAACGGTTACAAAATGTTGCAGGTATCGAAGTGAACGCAATTACCATTTTGGACAACAGATTTAATGTCAACAGAAAAATAGATGACATTATCTTGTTGAACGATTTTAGTAATGCCAGCCCATTATTTAATGTTGAACATGGACCATATTTGGAAATTTCTACAAAACATCCAACAATAAAAAAAATAGTCCATTTATCTGGTTCCGCAGCGTCCGGACTTCTTATTGAAAATAGCAGCAAAATATCGGATGAAGAATATTTTACTAAATTTGTTGAAAAAAAGAAAGAATTTGTTAACGAATGGCTGATAAGGAATACATTTGCACGGGGTTTTAAAACTCCAACCGCAATACAAGCCATTACTCTTCCAGAAATAATTCAAAAAAAAGATGTTCTTGTCCAGTCCAAATCTGGAACAGGAAAAACACATGCATTTTTGTTTGGATGTTTGTGGCATTTTGATCCAAACGATTATGAGCTGCAGCATGTGTTTATCACAAGTTCGCATGAAGTTGCTTCACAAATATACGAACAGGCAAAATGTCTTTTACCACCAGAAACAAAAATTACATTATGTATAGGACAAAAAAAAGAAAATTCAAGGCCACTAAATGGTGGATTTAAAACAACAGTTGGAACATCAACTTTAACCAACCAAAATAGCAGACAAAAAACTATTAAAGAAGAAAGAGAAGAAATATCTAATTCGCAGGTTATAATCGGTACCATGGGGAAATTTTATGATTTTATGTTTAACAAAAAATGGATAAATACTGACTACCTCAAAACATTATGTGTTGATGAATTTGATAATATTGTTTCGTCCAGATCGAGGTCAAGATCTATATCAATGAGCACCGAAAAACAGATGGCTGTAATTATCGAAAAAATTCCAAAAGGTACACAACGTTTATTTTTTTCAGCAACTGTTTCCGAGGAAGCCTTGTACATTTCGCGCAACTATTTTAGGCAAAATTTATCTCCGAACGAAGAACCACTAATTATTGTTCTAAATATATATGACTATACGCTCGAAGGAATAAGACAATATTACTACCCATGCAGATCTTTCCAGGATAAAATCGATATTTTGTTCAGAATACTAAACCAATGCAGGATAGCACAAGGAATAATTTTTACAAATTCAAGCGATACAGCAGAAAAACTTAAAGATATACTCGACAAACAAGCCGTCCGTATCAGTTCCGAGGTATTTCATGGAAATTTGGAAGAAAAAACAAGATCAAATATCTATAAAAATTTTGTAAATAACAAAATAAGGCTACTAATTTCTACAGACCTGACGTCAAGAGGTCTCGATATCCAAAGTATAAATGTGGTAATTAATTTTGATATGCCGGACTCTGTTTACACATATATTCATAGAGTTGGGCGTTCTGGAAGATATGGAAGGAAAGGAACAGCCATAAGCCTGCTTGTTGTAAACAACCATAGCGACGAAATAATAAAGGTAAATACTATTAACGACCATTCGTATAAAAGCAAAATGGAAGAATTGCCAGACAGATTGGATAATTTACTTTAACCAATCATAATAACTAAAATCTTTGATTATATTATAGATATAAGAAATGTCTGGACGATTTACGCGTAAGATGTATGATAATTGTGCTGCACAACAAGATTTGAAACAGAGTACTGATCCATTAGAATTAGTATTAGATGTTAGTAAATATGTCCATACTAGAAATATTTGTCAACCAAATGGGAAACATCTTCCTAATGCAGCATTATTGGTTGATGTTGAATCTAGTTTATGGGGTATAGACAAATTATCTAGCAAGTGTGACAGTGCAAAACATCCTTTTTGTGGCCCAAGTGGATGTTTGTTAACAAATGATCCGCGCGTTCCTCCGCATATCACACCGTATGCATGCGAAAGAGGCCGCCTGGGAGATAATTCAGTAATTACTACAAATATGAAAATGCCAACATATCCGGGTTTCCGTATTCCGGACGCAAATATTTGTAAAAATCAAAAAAATGGTTACTACAGCAACCCAATGGCACAACATATTTCTCCCATACCAGTACCACAAAGTCCGGTCCAACCATCACATGCGCCATCACAAAATATGCGCAGCTATTAATTTAATTATTCAAATAAATAATTAAATTAATATTTATTTGAATAATTTATTTATTTTTTTCCATGCGTAATGCATTTGCATGTTTTTTTAATTAAATTGGTGTACATTTTTTTATTTGTCCTATAAATTTCTGCGAGTTCTGAATTGAAGGCATCATTCGTATTCGGGGTACTGAGTAGCAACCTAATTGATATCATTACTGTTGTAATGGTTTGTGAAGATGTCCACTGGTCTTTCAGTATATCAAGACAAATGTCTCCGTTAGCATTGACATTAATATGTTGTATTGGAGTAATAAATTTTACCTTAATCGGAAAAAATGGATAATTGTCCGGTAATATTACATCTAGTTCAAATTTGCATCCTTCATATAAACTATCTTCAGGACCGTATAGTATCGCGCGCCAGTGGTACATATTGTCATCAACCATATCAATTTCAAACATATGTTCGTATTCGTGCATTCCCGTTTTAAGTTTGTTAATTTCATTTTGGAGCCTTTTCAAAGTAGATGTTCTGTTCATTTTGTATATTGAAATTTGTATTCATACATATATAAATATTGTTATTTTTTCAATTTTTATTGATGGAATATTGTTTTATAAATTTATCCATTCCTTGTTTAAATATTGTATCCTGCTTTTTCCTGTCAACTTCCAAATCGTTGCATAATAATTTTTGTTTTTTATCGTCTATATCTTTTATATCCTCTTTTGGAGGTGTAAAAATATTTTCGTTTCCTATGTTATTGAACACAAAAAATGATTGTGGTAGTGGATCTTCGCGTTCTTGTGTTATATTTTTTGAAAAAAATGAAAATATGTCCGACATTCCATTCATTTCTATCTGACTAAAACCCAAAATATTTGAATCATCCAACACCAAATTATTATTTATACTTTGCAAATACTGTTGTTGTGTCGAAGATATTGTTTGCATAAGCAAATTAATTTTCCATTGTTTAATTTTTGCAAACCATGAGAAAGCATCACCCGCAACATATGGCGCAGATACTCCTCTTATTATTAATGTAGGCGTTACTTTAATCTGTGGAGGTATTTTTGGATTATTGTCTGTACATATTAAATGGAAAAATCTAATTAAATTTTCGCTTTGCATCAGCGATATTAAATGTTTTGATCCTTCACAATTATTACTAAAAAATAAAATATTAAATTGGCTCATTATATATATTTCAAAAAGATAAATATATAAAACTTAAAACACATTTACATTTTATTTTATTTTTTAATATTGGCGTACCTAAAATTTATTATAAAAATTTTATTCTTGTTTGAAATAAAAAATGTTTTAAAATTTTCAAGATTTGTTGTGCTATTATATTTAAATTTATTATTACAGAGAAAAGAATAGTCCAATATATTCCATCCTTCGTGCAGAAGAGGTGATTTTTGTATTATTTCACAATAATAATTATCTTTTTTTCTGTACGTGCATGGATCATCTGTACAATCATCACCATCATCAACAAAATCTTGTTTAACAACCATATCAAAACCTGCCGATTTGAGATATGTTTTGATTATGTATACGATATCTTCTGTTGATTCTTTCAAATCAAATATTGTATTTTTGCTTTTGGTTAATATATCCAAACCATATAGTACCAACTCAATTAGCATACAAAATATGTCTGCCACATTCATTCCATCTTCAACCAAAATTCCTGACAAATTATAGTCCAGACTATTAATTGATTTGTTAAACAAAATTTCTGCAAGTTTTTTTATCGAATCATTCGGATTATTTTCGTCCGTCAAATCTGTATAGTTTTCTTTTTGGTTTTCAAAATATTTATAGTATTCAATTTGTTTCTCAAATTGTTTAGAATAATCCATATTGTTATATAGATATATAATACCTTTATATTGTATCTAACAAAAATTGAAAAAAATTGAAAAAAATAGTAATAGTAACATTTAATTGATAATATTATGGTTAATCCAGTATATTTTTAAAAAGAAATGGAAAATAAAAGTTTTGAACAACGAATATTTGAAAATTTTGTGCATATGGTTGCAACAAGCCCTAAAGAAGACGACCATATTAATTTCCTTAAAATATATCCAATATTAAAAAGTAGCAAAAATTTGATTACAGTTTGGAAAGAAATATATTGCAGACTTGTTAAAGAGCAGACTTTAAAAGGTGATGATCGGTCAAGAAGTTTAAGACTTACTTTGAAAAGTTTAAAAAATGAAAAAATTAATTTTATAGAAAAAGAAAATATGTTCAAATTTTTATATACGGGACTAAGTCTGAAATATATTAATATTACAAAAAAAAATATTAGCCGAACTTATAGACCTGTTTGATAAAAATAATGAAGAGCAGCGATTTATAAATATGTTTAATTTAGAAATCATCAAAATCAAAAATACGAGCAAAATACATATGGTGAATTCCGTAAAAATATCAAGAGATTTAATTAAGAATTATAATGGTATGACCGGGTCAGCAAGACCAATTATGGTATCCGACAAGTACAACAGTATCGATGATATAAATTCTAAACAATTTTCTGATGAACTAACGAGAATATTTATGTCACACCTGACAAATATGAATTCGCAGGAAATTGCACTAGCAGTAATTTCTCAAAATGATGAATATGATTACGAAAAATGTCCCGAGCTATTTATACTTAAAGAATATTTTAATGGTTTGAGTTGTTATATTCCAAAACATATTTTTGAATTAAAATCAAATGAAGAAAGAATCAAATCTATTATAAAATTTATAAAAATTGCGAAAAATTTAAAAAAATCTAACAATTTGCAAGGCCTGGTTTCCATAATGGCAGGACTGTCATTAAATTCGGTCCAAAGAATTAAACCGTTGTGGGAGGAAGGATCAAAACATGAAGCTGATTACAGAGAACTATCAAAAATTACAACACCATTAACAAACTGGAGTGTGTACAGAAATTATTTAAATAGCATTAAAAACGGAAAAATTAAAAATATTATTCCATATATTGGACTGGTTACAAGTGATATTAAACATGTTTCCGAATTTGGCCTTTACAACCTAGAAAAAAAATGTGTAAATATTAACAAATACCAGGAAATTGTCAAACTAATGAATTCATTTGAGTCATGCAGGAATTGCAAATTGAACCACTCCGATGAAGATAAAAAAATTTCTGATTTTATAAAAGATTTGTTGATAAAATACCAAATAGAAATGGAATCAAAAACACAGGATAAATGGGATAACGAAATGTATGCCAAATCGGTTGAAATTTACAAATCCGTACCAACATCAAAATCCATAGCATGTATTAGTACCCAGCAATCCAACAACTATAAAAATCGTTTACAATTACTTAGTCTGAGGAGAAATTCCAAATATGATTTAAGATCTGAATTCAGGGCAGATCTTAAACCAGAAAAATGTTCTATGCCGGAAATTAAATTCAAGCACCAGAATGATTTACTTATTAGCGAACCACCACAGCCACCATACTTGATAAACCAGGCACAAATAATGCCAAAAAATACCATGATGGATATGTGTTCCAATTCAATTTTGAATTCGATTTCGAATTCGATTTCGAGTTCGAGTTCGAGTTCGAGTTCGGTGCAAGACGAATGTACAAGTTTGGATTCTTCCAAAGAACACATATTTTACCGGAAAAATAGATCTAAATCATTCCACGTTGATGATACTAGTAAAAATTTCCCAATCAAACGATATTCTCTTAATTTTAATATTCACCATGATTTCCTTGTTAATAAAATAAATATATACCAAAATATAGAAGGATACGAATTTATTAAAATTATTCATGTCGAAAGTTGGTCATGCGACCATGTTTGTTCGTGGCTAAAATTTTTGGGACTAAAAGAATATATTAATATCTTTCATAAAAATAAAATTCATGGTTATGTTTTAGTTGATCTCACTGACAAACATTTAAAAAATCATTTGAGAATAGATATTTTGGGAGACAGGATGAGAATTCTTAAAGCAATTAAAGAATTAAAGAATTGAAAAATTAAAATATAAATATATTTTAATGAATCAAAACCGGCTTAATAATAAAATTAGTAACGCAATTGACTATATGTCCGATAAAATGGCGGGTTATGCAAATCCGATTGAAGAACTGAGTATAGATGATATAGTTTACTTACAGAAATATTTAGAACAAATTAAAATAAATAAATTAAACAACAAACATCGCAATGTTGGTCCAAAAGAATCACAAAAAGAATCACAAATATCTGAGCAGACCGACCCCAAATTTTTAAACAATATAAATACCTATGTTGGCCACGGATTTACAAATAATACCAGACAAGGAAAAAAATCACAACAGTATCTAAACCAAAATTTAAACCAAAATTTAAACCAAAATTTAAATCAAAATTTGGACCAGGATATAAATCCAGACTTGGGCCAAAATTATTATAATCCTTATGAATATGGATCGAGACAAAAAAATATGGGACCAATTTATCGACAAATGAATAATAGCATGAACAGGTTTGAACCATTACCATTCAATCCACAAAATTCGAACCATATAGTCTGGACAGATAATATGCCCAGAGGAGGATATTCAACGAGGTCGGAAAGAGTTTCCGACAAATTTGAAAAATATTGAAAAATATTGAAAAATATTGAAAAATATTGAAAAATATTGAAAAATATTCACTTTATTTTTTATATGTTAAATATAGTTTAGTATTTTTATGAGCAACAATTCTATTTTTAGTCCTGTAAATTTTGATCCAAGTGAAGAAATTAAAGGGCTTATTCATGCAGCAAGTATCAACAACAAAATACATATCAGGATTAAACAAAGGAATGGTAGAAAATGTGACACCAGTATAGAACAGTTACCAGCATCAACAGATTTGTCTAATTTGCTTAAAGAAATGAAACAAAAATTCCATTGTGCAGGCTTTATCAAAGATTGTGATTCCGAGAAATTTATTCAACTTTTTGGAGACCAGCGACTGATGGTAAAAAAATTTTTGGTCGAACATTCAATAGCAACAGAACAGGATATAATAATTCATGGATACTAATAAATTTATTTAATTTAAGTAAATTTATTATAAAATTTTATGTTATAATTTAAATATAATGATAGCCGAAAATAAAATGAAAAATACAGATATATCCATTAACCAAACATTATATAATGTAATAAAATCATTGGACAAAATAGATTTAAAAGTTAAGCAAATGATTTTTGACATGTCACATGGTATGACCGAAATGGAAATAATTAAATCATTCAACGAACAAGCTTCCTATCTATTTAATTTAATCAGTACTATGACAAAACGCATGGGAAATGAAGATGAATATAAAGTTTCTGGGTACAAAACTCTTTTTGATAATGCAACAAAAATAAATGCCAAACTGCCAGTTGACAAATTTACCCTAGTAATATTGGAGTATGCTGCAGAAATTTATGCTGAAGACGAAAATTGTTTTTTAAATATGACTATTCCGGACAAAAAATGTAAAGTTGGAAACGAATTTGACCTAATTAGGTCAGAAAATTTTAAAAAATTATGGAAAATTTTAGGAAAAGATGATAAAAGAATGATAACAGATAATGTTATTTTGTTGACTACCTATGCACATGCCTATCTATACAAAACTATTTTGAAAAATAAACTTCCGTAATTCAATTAGCTTCCGTAATTCAATTAGCTTCCGTAATTCAATCGGCAAGCTGATTGAATTGCGCAAGTTTATTTTTTGTGACAACAAAATATAAACTTCCGTAATTCGATCGGCAAGCTGATTGAATTGCGCAAGTTTATTTTTTGTGACAACAAAAAATAAACTTCTGTAATTATAATTATGGAGGATACAAATGACGAATATGATCCAGTTATTTTTGCAATAATTTACATGTTGTATGAACATTTTACGTCAATATAAAAATTATTCGATTGTTGTTTATATAGTATAATATGGCAGAAACAGCAGAAAATGGAATGGAAAATATTATAAATGTTAAAACTTTTATACAAAATTTGACATACTATATCAAAATTGGTATTTATATAAATAAAGGCACAACCAGTGACAGTATATTGGAAAGGTGTATAAAAATATATAACAAATATAAAACGATTGAATCAAGCGAAGTGATGACAGAATCCGACGAAACATTTATCAGAAAATGCTATAAAAGACTAAATTTAATTCTTAAAATTAATAAAGATGGCACACCCGTAGATATTCGGGTGAAGGAAAACCAATCCAAAATGATATTTCTGGAGCCACACATGTCAATAGTTAAAGATGATCTTGGCAGTATGGAAGAATATGCAACAAAAAATAATATTAATATTTTGACAGAAATACCTCTTATGTTCATTTTAAGAGAAAGCAAATATAAAGAATTATTGTGGCAGTATACAAGATCACTTTTTTATATATCCCAAATATTAATTTGCCAGCAATCAATGCATACAGATTCTGTAAAACAAAATATATTTCAAAATATATTTGATGGTGCTACAAAACAACTTGAACTAATATTAGAAAATATAGCCGAAATAGAAGAAAAAATTAAATTGAACCAAATTATGGCATTGGATAAATATTTAAATACTAAACTGATAAAAACAGGTATAAATGAAAAGAATATAAATGTAGCAAAACAAGAAATTAAAGAAATGTTTGTTAAAAAGGGAATTCAGCAGGACAGGTCCGTTGAAAAGATGATAGATTCCATATCAGAAAAAATAGCTGGAATAAGTTTGGACAAACAAAATGTTGTAAGTGATATGTACAATATTGCAAGCATGGTGGCGAATGAAATGAAATCTGACATAGAAGCAGACCCAGACAAATTCCAAAATACTGTAGTAGCAATAACAGAAATTTTCAAAGAAACTATGGAAGATACTTGTGAAAATAATAATAAAGTTCCTGACGACATAAAAGGCACCATAAATACACTTTTGTCGTCAATGCAGGACAACAACGAACCAAATGACGAAACTATTAAAAGTTTGGAAAATATTATGGAATCAAATTGTATTAATGACTACATAAACAAAGAACAATTTTTCGGATCTATCAAAGACAATGATGGAAAGATTAATATTAAGAAAATGCAAAATTATTTAGAAAATAATAATTAATATAATGTGTTGTCTTTTATAAATATAAAAAGTTCAAAATATTTATGATAATAAAATGGAAAATTTTTATAAAATCACAAATTCGAGACAACTGAATAAGACTATCGAAAATTCAAAAGACAGATTAATTGTTATTATGTACTATACTAAAAATAATTCTGACTGCAGGAAAGCTTTGGTGTCGTTTGAAAAATCAGCACATAACCATACCACGTCAATCTTTTGTGTAGTTGATGTGGACAATTTTGAAGGAGATAGCCAATATATAAACAATATTAACAATTTTCCAAAATTTGAATGCTATTATTTAGGAAATTCGTTCGGATCCTTTTCAACTTCGAACGAAAAAGAAATAGAAAGCGGAATCCGTTCCGGTGAACAATATGTTATGACACAAAATAATATGAAAAATAATTATGCAACACAGCATCTAAATCCAAATCCAAACCCAAACCCTATGTCACAAATTAACTACGCACAAATTCAGCAATATATTTTAAATACGGCACAGATGCAAAATCCAACACAGTACCAGTATTTATTAAAAAATCCAACCGTTCTCCAACAAGAAGTAAACAGACAAATGCAAATGTTACAGCCACAACAGCTGCAACAGCTGCAACAGCCACAACAGCCACAACAGCCACAACAGTCACCACAACAATTCATCCAACCAACATTTCCGCAACAACAATTTGTACAACCACAAATACCAGTTATTCCTTACACTATGTCCCAACCTGTTTGCCAAAACCAACAGGATGTCACGTCAATATTGCCAACTTTCCAACAAATGCAACAAATGTTCCAAATTTTTCAAATGATGCAACAAATGGGTATTTTAAATACATCCAACCAGCCGGTCCAACCAGTTCAACCAGTTGCCAATTCTATAAATTCTACAGACCCAGGCAATTTGAATAAAAATATTCTGCAATCTGAAAATGAAATTATTCTTCCATCCGGTGACAAAATAATTCCGCTTTCAAACGGAAAATATGGTCTGGTCAAAAAAACATCTCAATAATTTATTTATATCATTTATAAATATAAATATATAAATAATACATGAACCATTCCGAAAATAATAATGATATAATTTGGCTAAGAAAACCATCAATACTGTTTACTTGCAACAACTATTCTAAAATTTGGCCAAATTCACAGATGACAAAAAATCAAAAAATTAATGCTGCAACAAGACTTATTATTTATTCTTTTATTGTTATCATATTCATTTTTGGACTAGTTTATGCCCTATCATCCAGGCCTGCATTATATATTTTATTAGCAGCTATTGCTATTGTTGTAGTTATTTTATGGTACAAATTTAGCCAAAGTAGTAACCAGCCATATAACAAAATAGAAATATTTAATACTGGTAACTACCAAAACACGAACCAAAATCGTACCAATGAAGAAAGTTCTACCGAACAACCTGAACCAGTGGAACCTGGAAAATTAAATAAAATAAATAAAATAAATTCGAAAAAATATTTTCCAAACGACCAAACTGGATTTGCAAAATGGTTATATCTTCCACCCAAAACATGCAAAGAAAATTCAATGTATTGTTTAAAATATGAGGACCTCCGGTTTAATCGATACAATCCGGATATAGACAAATTTAATAGTTTATGATTCCGTTAATCTCATAAAAATTTTTTTCCAAACTGGATCTTTCAAGCCGTCCATATCAAAATTAAAATCTATAGTTTCTATTTTATCAAAATGTTCTGTTTCCTGGGGTTTGACAAAATTCTTTTTAAAAATATTGTAGGTAATATCATTAATTTTTGGAATAATTCCACCAGAATAAACATGCCTAACATTATTAAGATGTTTTGCAATTTCCAATCCAGTACCAATGATAATGGCACGAATATGTTTGTATCCATTTTTTTTTGCCAAAGTTGTGTATGCCATCCTTGTTAGTACATCAGGGTTTGTATTATCCACCACAACTAGTTCCCCTTTTTCTAAGGCTTTTTCGGCCATTTCCATACATTTGTTTTTTGTTTTGCAAATGTCCTGGTTAATATGAACATATCCATAAGGTTTCATATATTTGTTGTAAAATTCTGTTTTTCCTGTTCCAGGAAATCCTACTAACATAATTAATTCTTTTTTCCGAGGTTTAAATTGGTAGCTATCTATTTTTGGATTTTTTTTTAGATCGCTAATGAATTTTTTTGGATTGAAACCTGTAAGTTCAAAATCCATTTTTGGAGCATCTTCCATAAAATATTCTTCGGGAGTCAGAAAAGTAATTCCAATATTAATAGCGAACTTGCGATCTGTATCCGAAAAATCGCCTTTTGATGATGATGGATACAATTTTTTTTTAAATATGCTGGCAGATTTTCTTCCGGCAGCATCTCCAACGAAAAAAGATTTATCCGAAATTCTTAACTTAATTTTAGGATCATAATTAAATTCCTCTTTTAAATCAGATTTCAGCAATTGCCAAAGTCCGATATTGGGTTTGCGGTACAAATCATAATCTTTTGAAACATAAACGGCAAAATAATATTTATTGCTTGAAATTTTTGATACTAAAATTTTGGATAAATCGTCCATAGCTTTGCGCCATTTAACTTTATCAAAATTTTTTCCAGTACCCATACCGGATTGGTTAGAAAAAATGATAATAAGATATTTATTTTCTGCAAGATTTGATATTTTATCAATGATTGATATGTCCAACAGTTTCCATTTTTCTCCAGAAATATTTTTCTTTGGTCTGTGTATTATAGTGTCGTCTAAATCAAATGATGCAATTCGAATTGGGTCTGTTAAAGAATCTAAATTATTTATTATTCCTTTTAAATAGCTATTAGTTTCTGACCAATTCATTAATATTTTATAATTAATGTTTTTAAAAAATTGTGAATTAATAAATCAATTTTTTAGGAAAAATTGATTTATTTAAATATATAAATAAATAAAACATATTCCATTAATATACTAATATACTAATATACGATTATGGTGGAAAAAGATTCTAAATTTATTTTTGATTCTGATGTTCCAAATGACTCAATTGATATTTACGGAGATTTGGATATTAAAATTAAAAAATTAAAAACAGAAAATCCTAAAGAATTTAGAATAGAAATTGGAGGGAAAAATATTGATAATACTGTTGTAAATGCTCTTCGAAGAACAATATTGATGAATATTCCTATTTACGGATTCCATAGGTCAAATATTTTTGTAGAAGTTGATAAATCAAAAAATATGTATAACAACGATTTAATTTATAACCAAATAGAAACATTACCAATTTTTGATGTCCCAAACTATTTTGATTTAGAAAATCCAGAAACATTTTTGTCAACTGATGTATTAAAAAATTTATTTGGAAATTTTGAACAAGAAAAATATACAGAGGAAAAAACGAATGAAGAAATTATATCATTAGATGCAAACAAAAAATTGTTTAAAATAGAATTGTCAATTAATTATAAAAATAATACTGGTTCCGATAAATTTGTTTCGACACATGATGCTGTACTAAAAATAGATGGTAAAAATTCGAACGGATATACAATACGGGACCCAATTTGTATTCTTGTTCTGAAACCTGGGGAAGAAATTTCCTTAAGAGCGGAGGCAAATCTAGGAACAAGTAGTATGCATGCTTCGTATGAGGCGACAACAAATGCTATACATGAAGAAATTTCCCCAACAAAATATATATTGGAGTACGAAACATTAGAGCAGTTGGACAAAAACATTATATTCACTAAAGCTTGCATTATTTTGATCAAAAAATTAGAATATTTGAACAAATACATTAAAAAGAAATTTAAGGATGGTAAAGAAAAAAATTATCCTGAAATTATTAAAATTGAACTTTTTGGGGAAGACCATACATTAGGAAATTTGTTAACAACTGCATTACAAAAATGTGAATTTGTTGAAAAGGCAGGTTATATTATGAAACATCCATTTATTAACCAAATAACCTTAGAATATAAACTTATTAATAAATCTAAAATCGGACCAATTAATGTACTAATAGACTGTATTGATTATTTGGTCAGAATTTTTAAACAAATAGTCCAACTTGCGTCTAAATAAAATTCCCTATTCCCTAGTATGGATATAAAAAAATGATATATTTGATTATTTATGAAAATGATTAAATATCAATTATTATCGTGTATACTATTTTTGTCCATTTCAGGATCAATTGCGTATCCTATGCTAGAAATTAATAATAAAATATCAAATGATTTTTACGAAATATGTAAAATTGTATCAATCGAACGTAATATCTCGTTACCATATTCAAATTCCAATTTATATGTTTGGAACGATTGGGTCCAAAATTACTTTCTCCGCGAAAAAAATAAGGATCACTGGGACATTATTAATTATCCAAAATATAGTAGTCATAAACAGCTCCAACCTTTGTTTGAAAAATTAGGTCTTACAGAAGAATATTTTCCAATATCCAAATATTATGATTATATGGTAATATTTAGTGGAACACCGTGGGATCTTATAGAGAGGATACAATATGTAAATTATTTGTGGCGGTCAGGAATAAGAGCAACGGTCTTAATTCATCTTGGTGGTTTGAGAAAATTGCATGCAAATGAACTTGCTTTTTTGAACTACAACAAATCGTTTCCAATATATGAACACGAAATGGCTAAAATTATTTGGAACCAAACGATTGATGATACAAATTTAAGAACGATGCTAATAGATTTAATAGTAGGACCTCGAGCTGAGGATTGCATTCGCAATCCTCAGTCTCGGACGGCTCCGCCAGGACCTCCGGATTCGTCACGAAGGGCAAATACTGAAGACACGCTCATTTCATTTTTTGGAACATACAATAATGGTAGTTCGTATTTGTTTGTATCAAATGCACCATATGGCCCATACCAAGCTGAAACCGTTAAAAAAGTTGCTAAAGAATTGTATATCGGTACAAAAAAAATAGAAGTTGTATCATCACGCATCTATCGAGATATACCAACAATCATTTATCTTGATACACTTGCACGCCGATTATTTACAATAGTACAAACTAAAAATTTATACAGACCAATTTTACTTCCACTTTATGATATCATGTAAAAATGGATTAATATTATTGCCGATAGCCGATAGCTAACATATGTTCCATGATAAAAATATTGGGGGAAAATATTTTAAAAGGAAAATAATTATATTTTGTGTTATATTTTGGTTTGGTTCCCTTTTTTAGTGAATTAAAAAATTCAAAATACATTGGAACAAATATAGAACTTCTGTATTTGGCAGCATTAACAAAAGCCGTTGTAAAATTGTCGTATTCAAAAATAGTTCCACTATTACAATTGAAAAGTTTTGAAATATTATCGATCGTTATATAGTTTCCGCCATATTTTTCGTGTACCATTTTTATTAGTTTAATAACAGGATGCCTTCCATATTCCCGGTATATATGAATTCTCTCGTGTGGAAAATGTCTTAAACGGTGGTATATTATGCTTAGTTCAATAAGAAAATCTCTTTTGAAATCGGCTACAAATTTTGTAATAAAAGCTTTTTGGTCATCTAATTTGTCACACGCGTCAAATTTTTTAAAAATTTCAAGCAGTTCTGTCTGAAATTTCACAATTTTTGTACTATAATATTCTTTATCATTAATACTAAAATAATAATAAATTTGTTTGTATTCCTGAATTGGTGATAAATTTTTAACCATTCCAAAAACAGTTTTGAAGTTCTGAATTATTTTTGGAGTGAATTTATCAGTTGCATTTTGAGAAATTTTGGCTACCGCAAATATTGAATCAGTATATGAAGTGGGATTTAAACAGATAATTGATTCTTTTGTTGGAATCATAATATCATTAAATTGGTCGACAAATTCTTCAATTGAATATATTATGCTCACATACAAATCTGATTCTCTGCAAAATGTGTTCAAAACAATTTTCCTATTTTTGATATCAAAATAGGAATGGAAAAAATTATAATAGTATACATCTTTATGTGGCGTAACATATTTTAGCAGTTGCAAATGTCCATCCACCATTATCGCAAAATATTTATTTTGTTTTTCTAGTCTGGATTCTATTATCTGGAATTCATCATATAAATCTGCCAAAAATTCGTTTTGGTTATCATAAAATAATTTCCATAATTTTTTTTCCAAATCATATTTGAAATAAACTAAATTTGATTTGTTAACATTTGTTACTATTGGGATATGCTGTGATGTGCAAAAATCTTCGGGCAACAAATTAACCAAAAATTTATAACTATCACAAAAAAAATCATGGATTGAGCAATATGTGATTTCACAAAATTGGTTTATGATATTTGGTTCACATATTATAGTACATTTTTGATTCTGTTGGAGAATTTGGTGAGACATTATTGTTACTATAACTATAATAAAGTATTATTTAATAATACACTTTTCAATTTTTTTCAATATCATGCTTCGCTCCGCTGTGCAGTTTAACAAAAAAATATAAATTAATTATATATATCCAACATGTATGTAAACCAAATTGATGATATTATTGATAAAATACTTGATAAACTATATTTGGAGGGACTCGCCAAAGATGTAACTTTTAGGACGATAGTGGAAAATAAAAAAATAAATTATGTCGAATATCGCGACAAAATTAACCAATTTATTCAACAATTTATGAATTCGATAGACATAACAAATATACAAAAAATAATTAATAACAAAGAAAATTTAATTAAAATTTTGGACATTATCAAAAGATATATTACATACTACTATTTTTTGTCATTAGCATACTATTACACAGGAACTATTAGAGATTTTAGGAATAATTTAATCCAATATTCAAAATTGCAAGAAACATCCACATTTATTATTAAAAATTTTTTTGATACCGAAAATAATTACCAAATTATAACTTTTTTTAAAATTATCAAGGATGTTGTTAACATAATTACTATGACAGATTTGCAGAAAAAAACTTTAAATCCGTTGGAAATTAAAGATGCCTTAAAATTTTTAAGCAGCTTTGGCAAATATTATATTGATAACTATTTATTAACGATTGTGCAAAAAGGGGACCAATCGATCGTCGAAGTTAACGTTCACAATTTAATAAAAACTATTGTTTTTGGAGAAATTTATATGAACCAGGAAAGAAATTTTGTGTTCGAAATTGTAAATGATATTGAAGAAAGCAAACATGAATATACATTTATTGATATCGTCGTAACCAGCGATGATGTCTCTGACCTTGAAAGTTTTAAACAAATCTTTGTGGGAGAAGAAAAAATAGAAACATTGTCTCTTGACCTGTTTGAACTGGTTAACGAAACAAATAGAATTCCGTCTATTCTTTCTATTGATACAAAAAATAATAATTTAATAGAACTAACAACTATCACACCGATTATAGATGATTTTATCAGATACCACCGAGATTCTGAAAAATTAGATAGCGAAAATGAAAAATCATTTATTATACCTCCCGTAAATACAAACAATGCAAAAAATATACAACTTGCTTTGCTATACCAGCAAAGAAAAAAAAAAGAAAATACTAAAGCACAGCTTATCGTAAATAAAATAGATGCTATTTCTGATTACTATTCGGAAAATGTCAAAAACAACGAAGAACTTAAAAAAGATATCAAAAAATATTTCCAGGGACCGTTGTCCTACCGAAAGGCAGTTCTCCATAATTATTTGGACGAACTCCGGGTTTTAAACAAAATTCTTAACCAAGGCAAAAGAGCAATAGAGGGGAATGAATATTTTTTAGAACTCAAATATGCCATTTCGCATGCATATTTTAATTTTAAAGATTTCCAAAATTATGGAACATCGTTCAGTTTAACATCTGATTTACCAATTAATATGCTGCGCTATGATAACATCGAATACCAGAGCCAAATGCCAAAACTTGAACTTGATATTCATACCGCCGTTAGTGATTCGCTTGTAAATTTAGTTGGACTAGCTATAAGGCCGGTCAACAGAAATCCTATCCAATGTATCCGCAAAGAAAATTTAGTTGATATAAGGGGACTCGATATTACTTATTTAAAAAATGGTAAAGTTGTTACAAAAAAAACTGACAACGGCTACAACGCATTTTTAAAAATAATTAAACATTTTTACATTGATACCATAAAATTTTCGAACAACAAAAATATCGAATTGTACAATGATTTCGAAGAAATTACTAAAATGAATCCCGAAATTTCTGACAAGGTAATTTATTGGATTTATGACGTAAACAAGGATGTGTACGAAATGGAAACATACGAAGATTTAAAATCGTACAATTTTCAAGAAACAATACGTTTTATGAATTCAAAAATTTATGAAAAAATTATTATGTTCCTGAACAAAAAATTAATAAATTTAATTAGAACCAATAATAATTTACCAATATTTAAAATTGAATGGCTCGTAGAAATTTTTTCAATCGTCAACAAACTATTTTTGACCCAGGACGAAAAAAGGACACTAATCATCAAAGAATTTTTGAAAAGGAAAGTAAATATTGAAAGCAAGATTCCTATAATATCAGATAAAGACCGTATTGAAATGCCGGTTTATGTTCCTATTTTTGACAAAATTACTTTCAAAATCGAAATTGATACCACCAACCCGCTTAATCCCCACGAATATGTTAATTTCGAAATATATACAAAAACTGAAGACAGTATTATATCCACAACAGAAACTAGATGCCAGCACGAAAATGAATGGAATGAAATACAAAAATTCAAAAAAGAAAATCTTAACAAGTACAATACAGAAGTTATCCAGTTCATCGAAAAATTTGCTATCGAAACAACCGATTTGGACTATATTTGCCGAGTTTGTGGACAAATCCTTCCCCTCAAACAACATGTACAAGATGGAAAATATGACAACAACAGCCAAAAATTTATAACTGCCTACGTGCCTCTTGATATACCTTTGAAAGATGTAAAGGAATATACAAAATACAAAAAAATAATAAAATATTTGGACGGATTAATTAATCGTATTTCTTTAATCACCGGAACTAATATGTTGACAGGACAGAGTATGAATGTAAAACAAAAAAGGAAAGCGCTTGTTAAAAATATTCTTGACTTAATAATAAAACATAATTTTGTGAACCTCCGAAAAAAACAAAATAGCGACGAAAGAGCAGATTTTTTCTCAAAAAAATTTAATGTTAACAAAGATCTGGATGATATATTTTTCTTCGAAATAGATAATAATATTTTTGATTTTTCGATTACCGGAACAGAAATTAATGCAAGCGTCAACAGACTTAAGCTTAACAATATTTTGTTATATTTCATGCTAATTTTTTTAACAGAACTTAATGGCGCACAAATTACAATGATGTTCAGTGACAAAATTGCTAACATATATGTATACCTTAATCCTAAATACGGAGTCAAATTGTTTGATAATTTGCTTATTAAAAGAAATATAAATGATACAGAAACTGTTGAAATAATTAAATATCCAGTTTTATGCTATTTAATTTTTGTTATGGCATATTTTTTAATAAAATATGAATTATGGTTTTATCCTGCAGCTAAAACAAAAAAATTTAATCCTGTTATTGCAAGAATAATAATTAATTCGTTTGTTGACCTGTTCAACAGTATAATAATGGACGCCGGGAAAATGCCAAATGATTATATTTATTTGCTAACAACAAGCAAAATTTATTCCCAACTTAATAATACTTTCAGAAACAATGATATAATAAATGTTCTCAAAAGAAATCATATAAAATATGCAGAAAAAGCCATTGACAATGTTCCAGTGGTCCCACAAGAAGAAGAAATTAAAATAAATCTGATCAAAGAACCGGTACGCATTATTCGCCGGCCAAGAAAAATACCGAGTTTTAAACTTACCAGTGGTATACAGTACGACAGGCCTGACCAAATATTATATAAAACATTCGAATACAACAATGATGTTACAAATTGCGTATATGGCTCCTACCATTTTTGGACAAATGCTAATAAAAATATTGAATGTATTTTTTGCCATGAAAAAGGAAATACAGTTACTGGCGAAATTAACAGAACTGACGAAAGCTATTACTATAATTTAAATAAAATTGCAAATAGAAGATGTTTGCAAGGAACAGTCCACAATTTTGTTGGAAAAGAGGGAGAATTCATTTGTACAATTTGCAAAAGAAAAAAAGCTGAAATTTATACAATGGCCGATAGCAACGATCTTATTACCAGCCTTAACAAAAAAGAAAAAACTATTGTTGACAGCATACTAAATAAATTTCATAACCAAATCAAAGAATCATATACAAAAGAAGAACTTGACATCCTTTCAAAAAATTTGGACAGAATAGAAAACGAAAATATCCAAAAATTTTTAGAAAAAATAGAAGAACAGCGCCGTGAAACCCAGGAAAACGAAACAAGAATAGAAAAAATTGTAAAAGATCTCGTTAGCAATTACCACAAAGAAAATGGAAATAAAATTTTTGGACAGATATATCTGTCAATCGATAAATTAATAAAAGAATTAGAAACTTTAATTGGTGCCGATAATAACTTGGATATTGACAAATATCCTGTTTATTTGAGGGACAACGTTTATGTTATTGACCATTCGTATGACGGTTCTTCGTTTGTCGAACCCATAATTTTGATGCAAAAAGATAACAGAATTTTCTTTAAAAGTAACCATCCATTTTTCAAAACGGACGT